>Ga0210059_1005001_pt1 | contig 21331 bp, 9 predicted proteins | sample Ectturendosymbi2_FD_188042 | JGI IMG/M metagenome (GOLD analysis project Ga0210059, IMG submission 188042) | Ecteinascidia turbinata endosymbiont from Florida, USA - Sample 2 (SPAdes) (version 2) | ecosystem: Host-associated > Tunicates > Ascidians > Unclassified | place: Key West, Florida...
AGGAAGTAAACAAAAATTCAACCCGCGCAGCACTCTATCGTAGAAACACGGCAGCACTAGATAAATTAGGCTCTGGCCAGTGATGCTGAAAGTATGTCAGCCTCGTAAACATGATCCTGTTGTGAATACTTTCCAGCTGAAATTCCAATTAAGCTAAACCGACATTTATGTCATTGTAGTTCCATAGCCTATTACATTAATTATTTTGTATTCGTTATGGTTCAAGGTCATGATTCCAGCACAAAGCAGCCTTAAAGTTGACATATGGCGGGATCTTACCAGCAGGCCTAACAAGTGATAGCGATGTACATAAAAGTACAAGGTAACGTTTCAACATAGTGCAAGTTGCGGTTCACTTCAAACAAAAGATTGCATCCTAAAGAAAATAATGCTCTTGCATTTCCTGCAATGGAAACAGGACGCAACAATTTGTATTCACTTATTAAATGAAACGGTTGTGTTATTCACGATTGAGCCTGTTTGCAACTGCGAAATTATTCCTAACCATGTGACTTGTTCTCTGAAAAATTCCGGACGCAGTCTTGGTGCGCTATGCGGCAATCATACCCAGACCAACTATGCTCCCTTTTTGTTGTCTGCTTACATTTGTTTCAACCTACCACTGTGAGCATGGGAGTGGGTATAAGAGGAGGTGAAACGAAAAGCAGTCATCTCGGGTCCCCCTTTTTTCGGAGATTCTGCGGGTACCATTTGAGAGTTTCGTACTAGGCTTTAGCCTGGCTTTTTCCAGTCGTCGACCGAATTTAGTTTGAAATGACCAAACAAATTAAGTCAATTCGGTCATAATGTCCAAAATAGTAGGGTAGTCAATACTGTTTCAGCAAGTTTTAATACTATTGCAAGAAAAACGACCGAAAGGTCTCAGCGAAAAAACAGGTTTTTGCACGGTTCTGTTGAAAAACTTATAAACTACTCTTAGAGTCACATTTTAATAAGATCTGAAACAAGTCATATGCTTTTCAAAATAAAGCAACAATTATTTGCAATTGTGCCAAACGGGGCTCCTCAACTGTATTGGGGCACTTTTCTAAGAGTTTGCCTCAGGCCCCTAAATTCTAATATGTACCCCTGTCTGTGAGGTTGGATTATCAACCCCTGTTCACATTACAGTAAAATAAAAGTCACGGAACAGACTGGACATTGAGAATGACATGAGCTTATCTACCACAAATACGTCCCGACAAATTTCAAGACTAGTTGCACGACTGCAAGCACAGTCGTCCTACTGATTAGCGTGGGTGCTGTTTGTTATGCATATGAAAGTAAATACAGTGAACGTAACATGTAAAATGATGTTTTTTATCTTGTCGGTCGTTATTTGAACACCTTTAGAGTTGCAGTTAATGGCTGGGGCCGAGCGCTTATGTCATTTACGAATGGGGTCGCGAGGTTATATCATATTTTGAAATGGGGTCGCGAAATGAAAAAGGTTGGGAACCACTGGTCTAAAGCATAACATCCCCAGTAGCGCAGAAGCCACTGAAACGGTCCTTTGGCCGAGTTGGAACGGGCAGTGAAAGTTCGCATTCAATTCTTGGTTCGAGGCCCAAACCTTTCCGAGTTCGGGACGAGTGAAGCAAGAGCTTCAGTTTCAAACCTTTCACACAGCAATTTCTCACCTGATGGTTGGTCTTCCACTGGCAAAAAGCTCGCAACAACGCAAGACCGCCAGACGCTGCAGAACTCCGATGAAAAGCAGTATTGTCATTTGTTGTTCCTGTACTGATAAGGGTCTAGTCTGGACGTTTGCATTTTCGCTCGTTTCAAAGTAAAGTATGAAGTTGTATCTCTGCGCAGTTTCGCAAATTTTAAGTTAGTAATGAGTGGCAATAGGGAGGAAATGCGCGGGGCCCCATTAGCGCGGGGCCCTAGGTCATGGCCTATGCGTAAATCCGTCACTGGTCATTCTTTAGTTTTCAAGCATGCAGAGACAAAGTGTAGACGTGTAAGCTGCACCGTAAACGTAATGTCAGTTCGATGTATATTAATAAGTACTTTCGCAATGCGATGTTGAAGCTGCTTACTTTTTCGTACAGGACACTGTATAGATTCCATGTGAAAAACATCCAATGAACAGTGCTGCGTTGCTAAACGTACACGTAAATATCAGGGATCCATTGGTGAATGTGGTTGGAGAAGCTTATATGAACATCTTTCTGCTTCGGAGAAGCCCGGACGTCGATAAACAAAGTTTAATCAGGCTCTACCAGCAGCAAAACATAAAAACGCGTCAAAAACTTGTCAACGTTTCTATAGTTGATGCAACCATCTTCATCAGGGCTAAAAACGAAATGCCGTGACATTCGAGCACGGATGTTTTAAAATGTGTGCGCTCCAGGTGGCACCGTGCTGTTAAGAACTCAGAAGACAATTGCCCGGTTGCGGGCTTGCTTCCGAGAAATAGTCAAAAGGAGGAAAGAAACACGTTGTGACTCACAGAAAGCCTTGATGTTTGTTAAAGTCAGGGATTCGGTCTCAGAAGTTTTTTTTAACCAACTCCGACATTGACTTCAAAATTGTTCGACTCCCATTCCAAGTCTATTGTGACACTGGGTCACAACATGTAAATAATTTATTGGAGTTTGTCAAACTTTTATTCGAAGAAGTATACGCAAACCAATCTGTGGAGCGTTGACATCGAGATGTTGTTTTGAATGCTATCAACTTGTGGGAACCACAGCGAAAGCTTTGTGATTACAAGACATTGCGCTTGACGAATGATCTGTGACGTAAAAATTTCTGGGGTGCATGCGTGCATCGCCGCTTTGCAGAACTAAAGAATATTTCCTAGGCAAATTATGCCCTCTTCTAATGCCGTTCGCTTTGAATAACGAGTTTTTGAGGTTAGTCTGTTTTCGAAGCGCCGTACTTTTTTATATACAGTAGAATTTGCATAATTCGCCATCGTTTAATTTATCAATTCGTTACTTTTTCGTCGGTCCCGGCAGAATTCCTATCTTTTTTTACACTTCTGTTCATCTAATTCGCCATCGTTTAAATCGCCACCTCTTTCTATCTCTGAGAAGCGTTTTGTTCGGCTAAGACGTCATTTGTAGTTTCTCTGTGGATGTAGGACGGAATTTTTTTTCTTTGTCAAAAATAATTTCTGGGTGTTTGTTTTTGCTACAAACTGTATCAATATTTGCACTGGTACAAAGTTTTTGGAAAAAAAATGTTTTACTCCCCATTTTTTGAAACATTACAAATTTGCTACAATGGTCCACAAAGGTGTTCATTTCAGGATGTCTCTGTGCTTTCAATCAAGCCTGGAAGCCAAGTTTGAAGGTTGGGGGACTCAAACTACATTTAGCTAAATAAGTTTGTTTTGTTGCATTTTTGAACAAAAAAATTCTTTAGCCAAAACATTTGGGGGGCACAGAAAATTTGTTTTTTTTTGCCCCTGAACACCACCCAGGACTACAGGACTTGCCTGAAATAAAGGCAATTTGAAGGGTACCTTGCCACGGCATGCCCCCCACGGTTGCGGATCTGCTTGGAATATATACATAGATTTTTATGTTAAATGTTATGTAAAACAGTGGTGTACTGAACTCAACAAGCCTTAAGCACTTAACTTGTACAGCCACCTTAATTATTTGTTGTTTTAGGTCATAACTTTTGAACTTGAAACCCCAACAAGTCATCCAAAGTATCAAAAGACTCGGATTTTAGCCTAGTTTCCACAAAAACTTGAGCGAAATACTACCATCTAGCGGTTTGGTCCCAGGGCTAGATGAAGTGGGCCAAAAAGGCCAAAACTACTGTTTTTATGACGTCACTCACAATAAATGCAATGACCAAAATCAAACAGATTTTTTTTCATTGCGGACTCGAAGACTTGCCAAGTCTTTTGTGGGTTTGAACAGCTCTCTAGCGCAATCGGCGAAGGAGCTATGGACTTGAAAAGACTCGTGCAAACTGCTTTGCTAGGCTGAAAACACGTGAAAAACACCAAGGTGTTAATGACCACATGCACAGATGTGTTACGTTTGGACCTAGGCTAATAATTTCTATCAGAAAACAAGTCCATAAAGCTTATTATGCATATTCAAACACTGAACTGAGAAGCAACTCAAAAAAATACCTAACCTCAAGTTGCTTCCTAACCCCCACAGCACCCTCCCCAAACCTTTCAACATTGAGTACTCGTAAACAGTGGTGGGTTTAGGGTTGGGGAGCCCGAGGCAAGACTAAAAAAGGGGGCTCTCTGATAACGTCATCATAGGCCCGTAACCAGCTCAGGACACCAGGAGGGGCGAATAATTTTCCGAGAGGAGCCCAAATTTTTTGAACCATGCCCAATATGTTTAAATTATGTTCACTTCATTTTTCCAGGGGGGGCATGGTTTTTCTAGGGACTTCGCCCCCCCTGGTTACGGGCCTGCGTCATTACACTCAGCCAACCATAATAATCACTTTTGATTTGCCTAAGATACGGCCACCCAAGGACATGTTCCTGAAACTACGGCATAACTGAAATAGCAGAAGGAGAAAATGCAAAAGGGTATTCATGATACACAACTTTGAAAACACTGAAAGTTGGGAAGACAAGGCTGGCAACACATAAAAGGTAGGCAATAACAAGTTGACATCGCCCTCACTTCTTTATTTTCGCGCCCCATTTCTCTGCCTTCACCATCAATAAACTACAAAGTTTACCCCTTTGCAAGTTTCACACCTTCCCACTTTAAAAAAATGCTTGATAGTTAATATCCTGAAGTTGTTCACATTCATGTCTTTGTGGGAATCCGTGAAACTATAAAAAGCAACCAAGAATATTTAAAACACTAAATTTGTTTTAATTTTCATCTTTTTAACTGAAAGAACGTAGCATACAAAAGCATCCAATTAGAGACTTGTTTCGGAAAGCTTTGAGGCTGGATGAGTCAAGGCTGCCCTCATCTTGCATTGACACTAGTTGTTTGAAAAATGTGCAAAAGTAGGAAATAATTCATCATGTACCTTATCAAAAACATTTGTACTGCAGCAAGCAGCCTACACAATTGATTAAACCTGTGCTAAGAAAAAACGGTTCAAGTTATAATGGCTAAGAGCTGGCAAAAGAGCTTTAACATCAACAACCAAGTCTACCTTAAAACAACCATTTACTACTCAAGCTTCAAATAACCTGTGACTTCAAGCATAGGCTAAATCAAACCACCTAAAATACCTGAAATATCTGTAGAAAAAAAGAGTATTCATAATATTCAAAAATTGCCATTTCTGCTACGTGATACGAAGCATGAATGTAGCCTGACTTATTAACAGTCTCTGCAGCGCAACAGCAATAATACAAAATTTCTTTGTAAACTAAAAAGAAAATGTCTTATAAAATAAAAGATGTAGTGTGGTGCCTGCTATAACAATTGCATGCTGTCTTGTTTTTTGATGGTATTGTTCACTAAAGTACAACATCACAAGAAATGAAAAATTTGTCTAACCTTATCAACTCAGAGACATAAAAAGACTACTTTTTGTTGATCTGTGGCATTTCCATAAATTTATCAATGTAGCAAATAATACTTCAATCTCTAAAAATCATCATTTGGTATGAAAAATTGTCATTTGGTATAAGTAGGCCTATTTGCTCTTATTTGATAGGGGCTTTTCAGAACTTTTTGAAAGAAATTTTGACCCACAATTTTTTACGTATAGAAGTTGGTTTGAATCTTTTCTTTACTTGCTCATTGGAGATGGTGGTGGGGTGGCTTTGCAAGCAAGGTACTTACATATTAATGTTGCTGCTGGGGGCCCTTTGATTGCAAGGTACTTAAACAATATAATTGCTGTTGGGGGCCCCGTTGAAAGCAAGGTGCTTACATATTTCAGTTGCGGTTGGGGGCCCCTTTGCAAGCAGAGTACTTACACATTAGTTTCTTTAAGGCCCCTTCGATGAAGTTTAAAAGCAGAGTAGTTACACATTTCAGTGGCTGTTGGGGGCCCCTTTGAAAGCAAACTTACTTATGATCTGCTTTGTAGTGCATTATATGAGTGAATGATACGTTTTTCATCAAAAATAAGGAAAATTTACGCGCGTAAAACCTCAAGGGGGGGCCGAGGCAAGTGCCTCGCTCGCCTCCCCTTAAACACACCACTGCTTGTAAACCTCGGGCAAGAGGAACTCATGCGTGTCTTGAAATTCACGCTTGACGATTCTTTCAAAATTTCCAATTGAAAGGTCCTAGTCCGAAACGTAACAAATCTGTTGATATGGACGGCAGCGCGAAAACCCGTTTCATTGACCATAGAAACAAACAAATGTGAAGCGTTACAAATCTGTTGAGTTTGGCGTTGGAGGGTTAAAGGTTTGAAAGGTGTTAGATTAAACGGAGGAATCGAGATAGATTAGAGGAATTAAAGAGTTTAATTTAAACAATAAAAAGGTTTTCCCAATTAAAATTTCGATTGAGAGAAGGGCTTTCTGCAGTTCATTTCAGGTTGCTTACATAGTTCGTCACTTCGCCTAAATCGTCCCTATTTTCTAATCCCCTTGAGGTGACACTGAGTAATTAGGCAAATTCAACTGTAATTTTTGTATCAGTTTGATGTTCAACTGTGAAGTGATCACAACAAAGTTCTGAGCTGTGGTAATATCTCGCGAGGCCACTTGGCCCACAGTTTGCGCTATTTAAGATATTGGCTTATTTGCTGCTGCAAATTTTCAGTTTTATCTCTTGTAAATGAATCAATAAGAACAATGAATCAAGCCAAGTCATGATTGCGCTGTAAGTACACAGCACTAAACACATTTCAATCGACAAAGGTAAAAACAAACAGCACACGTTGGGTGAAAGACGGCCAAAGCAATCACCTAATCAAGCCCAGCCATGAAAGAAATCATTTCTTGTCAGAAAGCTGGCAAACTGTATATTAAGTGTTCTTTACAATGGAGTAGATGATAAAACATTGGTACTAAATTGAAACGTTCGAAAGAACATTTAAATGTTCAGGGCACCAGGGGTCTGCAACTACTCTTAAGCGGTTCAAAATTTTGAACTCCAACTCCAAGTACGCTTTTTTTCATTAGCACTCAACAAAGCAGGTATTTGCAGCAAAGTCAGCTGAAATCGATGACATCTTTCCACTCGAAGAAGTTACAAACTTGAATTTATAAACTTCTAATAGAAGTACATCGATGAATAGGCCTGCACTGATATCCGTTTTATTTCCAAACATCAAACATTAGAAATTTCGATAACGAACGAGTGACGTAACGAAGAATTGAGGCAACGGCAGAATCGCAAAAGCTAAGAAGCGTTTCAGAAGTAACACTGAAAACAATTAACCATTTAACCTCCTTCGATGCTGGAAAACGCAAACGTTACCCAACTGGATGGCATCACCAGAATGGACATTCGATAGCAAGATAAGAAAAGTTGAAATCCGTGGCAGTTAATGAAGATATTATACAAACATGTAGAGAAAATGTTTCAAAAGTGCTAACTTGTATTTTCATGCATTAATGCAAAATAGTGAAACTATTGCCAAGCAATGTATTGAAAATGGTTAATGGCACGCCTGGATAACCACTGCGACAATAACGCATTCCAGGGTTGAAATCAGTGTTCCCTTTGAAGGAAATCTTAAGCTGACCAAATGCTTGTGTTAGTGAGCATGCAATCGTGCAACCATGTACACCAGGTGTGTCCAACCTAAATGCCTTACTGGGCCAAAATGTATGTCAGTGTCTCCATGAGGGCGGCACATTGAATAACTTGCTTTCATTTCAGCAAACCAAAGTTTAGTTTAGAGCTACTGAAAGCCTTCGAAAAGTAACGGTATGGTACTTTCAATCGATCCCAAACTTTGATGCTGCATGCCAGTTTTGTACTAATGAAACATGGGTATCGTTGAAAATCAGTTTAGCACCTTTAGACGAACATATGTATAGAAACCACACAACTAAAAGGACGAACATAAACCAGACAAGTAGTAAATCTACCAGTGCGTAGTACATGATAAACAGGCACTAAAGATCAGTGTCCGCGTGGCATTTTCCATGCACTGAAAATGTCAGATTTAAGACGATCAAAATAAAGACAGACTGTCATTGTGCTGCACATACACAGCAATGAAAAGCGTACTGGGCCGCATGCAGCCCACGGGTAGGACTTAGCCGATGGAGACACACTACCAGTGAATGGCTTCAAGCGCCAAAAAGAGTTACCCTATATGCTTGTGTGTAAGTCGATCTTATGTATAAGACGATGTGTATTTAAAAAACAAAAACTGCGTCATTTTAAGTATTACCTGTGTATAAGTCGACTGTAGATTCCAGCCACAGTCACTGTAGGAAACAGCAATCGTTGTCCCCTTTTCATTTCTGTAAACAGCTACTCCTTGATGCTGTCCCGCATGCGCATTGGCATGTGCAGCACTGCCTCGCATGTGCGTGAGCTTGTTTACTGGTAATATGCAAATTTCAAGCTAATTCTACATACCCTGAAATAAATTACACTGCTATTTGATAATTTTGTGAGGTATTGTCAAGAGCATTTTTTAAGGTGAAAAATCATAATTTGAACGTTTGTTAAGGCAGGCATATATCTACCGTATATAACATGTATAATAACGGAGTTTTCTTTTCACATTCACATTGTATACGACTCTTCAGCAACATCTCCATAACCATTACCTGTGTATAAGTCGACCCCGAAAATATCACCTTAAAATGGCCTCACAAAAACTCGACTTGCACACAAGTATATACGGTATGCGATATATATACGATATTAAATTTGGAATGTTGCAAGTGCGCGAGATTGAGATTTCACTGCGCAAATGGTCTGGCATGTTACTACGCACCTTAGTTTGAACACTGACGTGCACGCCGCAAAAATAATAAAAATTGCAGAAAAGAGGAGAAAAACCAATAGGAATAGTATAACTGCACTGATGCGTTTCCGTACGTAAAAAACAAACTGCACTGATGCGTTTCCGTACGTAAAAAACAAATACCCTTGTACTCTCTGATTGCTCTGAAGAGAAAGTATAGCTTTGAAAAATGCACCAGTGAAATAACACCCATTTTGAAACTTTGCTAGAGCAAACTTTCTGCTGTCGTTCCAAACGCCCCCAACGTAACTACGTGTCGGGAGATCAACAGCTACGTCATATTTTGAAAGACTTTGTTGCTATAGTGTTCCTTGCTAAATTTGTGTTGGGCAACGTGGCTGCTTTCATAGATCAAACGGTAATTCAGTGCGTGAACCTATTCCTCCCACCCATTAAGATGATGGACAAGCGGCAAACTGCCCAACTCACTGCACCACTTGTGGGTTGATTTTACAACATAAACCGCATAAACACTCATTTGAAAAGGACACACGCATCATCAACTATCGCACCAATTTCAAACATCGCATCGCAAAAATTCAAATAATTAATTAATTAATTACCGCAAAATTAAATAAACAACACGGAGGTGTTCCTCCCCGTGGAATGTTTCCGAATCTAGTTATTTAGTTTGTTTAAGATCTCGGAGTAAACTTTTTGGTATTCGGCTTCGTTAACAAACGTTTTCTTCAGCCGTGCTTCGGCACTGCGAAAAGTCTTCTCTGCCTTGTCACGTTTTCCTGCTTCATCCTCAGTCTGACTGATCAGGCCAAGGACTTGAACCAACTTTCTGCACTTGACCTTCTCATCGCCAGTTGTCACTTTCTCCATATCATTGTGAATGTCGCGCATCACGTTTATGACGTGTTCCCTGACAAGACGCTTCTTGTTGTCCTCAACTCCAGGCAAATCTTTGCACACCGAGTGCATTTTCGAAACGCACTCGCTCATTCCAGTCAAAGCTGATTTCTCAGCATCTTTGTTTTTATGCAGAGATGCAGCCGCATCAAACAGGGCAATTGATTTCATCGAGTCCTTCGCCTTGTAAAGTTCCCACGCGAATTCTCGCGCCTTGCTTCCTGTTGTGCTAATGTCGTTGACGATTATGTTTTCCAGCTTTTGCATTGTTTTCTTTGCTTCTCTCACATCGCCCTTCCCAAGGCATTGTTTAAAATTGTCAAGCAGCTTTGGTGCCTCCGCAACATTGTCTGGCAGGAGCTTTGGAGCTGCAAAAGATGAAGGAACTGTGTTTAGTTGAACGTGAGAGGTAGATTTAAGGAAGTTTACACCACATTAAATCCGAGACAGAAGAAAGTTCGCTAAACTTTCAGCCACTTTTTCGTATACAAAACGAAGTTAAATAATTCTGGTTATAATCGATGCTGTTAATAATCCAAACGCATGCAAAAGCTAAATGATTGGTTTTGTGTGTTGTGAGCAATTTCTGTCCAGTCTTGATGACCATGCTTGCGGAGTCGGAGGTAAAATGTCCGACTCCGACTCCCTACCCTGGGTCTCCACTTTGACTCCTTAGCATAACGTGAATGAAGTTTGGCTGACAACAATTTTGTAGCAACTAGTAATCAGTGGAAATCGTGGTACACAGCAAGAATTCTCTGTTTTAATAAAATTTCCAAAAGAAATCGCATCATTATATCAGGCACGAGTCACGATTCCTACGTTAGGAGTTCGATGTAAAAAATGATTAATTTGGACTCCGGAGTCGGAGAAAAAAATCCGATTCCAACTCCTACTGTTCTTAAAGAATCCGACTCCACCCAATTACCTCCGACTCCGCGACCCTGTTGATGACCCGTCTGTACTTGGAAAAGTTCGCCATATTTTCAAGACTGAATCCTCCAGGATAAATTGTTGCACCTTAAAGCTTTTATCCGACATCTGGATATCGGTTGTCATGGAGAAAATGGGCCAGTTTTTAGAGTGGGAGTAGTGGGATTTTGCCATGTATCGCTTCTTCACAATAAACGTTTGTTTGGATCTCAATTTTCAATCGCACTTCTCAAAATGTTTGAAGAAACGATGTAATGACATTTAGTGTTGTGAGCAGAATAGCTAAGCAGTGTTTTCGTGAGCAGCTCGTTTTCAGTTTTTTGTCACAAATATCCTTTATTTAAATGATGCTTTTTGCTTCTGAAAGTTTCGCGCGTTTAAAAAACAAGGCAATAACTGGTAAAAGTGTTTTCCACATATGCTTACACTTTAAGTTGGAGAATAACATGCAGGGTGGACATTGTACGAAGAGAAATCCTCAAGTACAGTCAGAGAATACGTACTTGATGGTTTAAAAACCTCCTTCAGAGAAAGGCTAGGCGTCGTTGTTTGGGAAATTCCACTAGAATCTTAAAGAAAATACATGCGATTCAGAATGGCTTTTACAGACACGCAAAAGAAAATACTTTCATAAAATTCAGTAATTTGACAAAGCCAACATAATTTCCTCGCCGTGACGTTAATTGTCTGACTTCTACCGCAAACGCTGTTTGGCCTTCCTGAAAATATCTAGGTAAGATACGCAGTTGAAACTATTGTGTTCTTCAAAGAATAGTTGAGCGACCACTTCTAATAAATGTTTCCCAGTTCTGGCTTAATTTGTATTCCTCTTTAAACAGCCTGAGCTTCATTTGCTTTTCAGAATACGCCCAAGTTCCTTTCTGCACAATTCTTTCTAAACATTAAAACAACTTTCTGAAATAACTTTTTTTCAGAAAATATTGCTTTGGCTAGATTAGGAAATTAGCGACACAAGGTACTGAAATTTTGGTGTAAGAACAAACAATACCTTTGCCAAAACAGGAATAATTGACGGTGACAGTAAATCTATTGCGTAATTTGAAACGCAACAGTGTAAACACAAACATCAAATTGAAACACTTTTCAGTAACTAGTCTCCACAACAGCGATTCTAGTGGATCTGTGTGCAATTTCTTTAGAAGTTAAAAATATTCTATAGGATTAAAAAAAACTATGGAAATTTGGAGGATAGGTTCACTCGCGTCGCCTGTGTGAAGAGTAGTTACTTGAATGCAGTTATGTGCAAGTTTGAATTATCACAAAGCGAAGAAAACCGATCGGAAGATTCCTCGACAGCTTACAGCAAAGCTATAGCTTTCAACTGAAATTACTTTTTGTGAGACTTATGAGAAAAATTATCCTACTATCAAACCAAATTTTGATATTCAATGCTGGTTGCATTGATATTTTTGCAGAAATGCTAGATTGCAAGTAGCTTACCAGGATCCGTCCGGATTGCTGCTGCAACAAGTCCGATTGCCACTGCAGCCCCAGAAAAAAAGAGGTTCCAAAATCCTGATGAACCCGAAGAATCTGAATTTGTGCATATAGTCCATATTAGAAACTTCGTACGAATGAAAAATTTTGGCAAACTTTTTGATTTGTGGAAAAAGCATTCATTGCATTTACAGTGGTTATCACGTTTATGGCAAACACCATCTCTGAAATCACTAAAAATAGTGAAACAACCAAATACGTAAATGCATCTGAAATCAAAAGACACAAATATAAAAGAAATCACACGAACTTTTTAATATAATTATGAATATTCCCAATTTTGACAAGGAATATTACTGTTGCTGTCAGTTTTACTACTATCGTTGTTCTTACTGATAAGATTCTAATAGTTGATAAGATTATTGTTTTTCTTTAAACAAAAATGTATTTTACCCCCCAAACCTTCAAATCTGGCTACTGGTCTGGTTACAACCGCGGCAAGCGCGAGTCATCTGCAACAGAAATCGAGTACGATTGAAGACGAATCCTTAGCGAGTCAAATCCGAATCCAACCACAGCTGGCAGCAGCTGTTGCAGATGCTTCGCGGCGCCCTGGAGCAGGTGATAACGCGTTTCAAAGAGGGGCCACCAAATCTGGCCCTGTGACGGTGCCCGCAGGCCAGCACTACCTTCATTTTTTAATGTAAGGTACGCGTTAGCATAGGCCAGGTACTTCGCTTAGGGTTTGAAGCAGAAGCACTCATTTGCAAAAACTTAGGTAATATATGAATAAACTGTTTTGAGTCTTCAGCTTTAAGTTACCCAACTGAACCTGAGTGAAGGTTATGACTTATTTAACCCCTTACAAATGAAACATACTTGGTCAGGGCTGTGGAGCCATAACTCAAGTTTCATGCTCCGGCTCTGGGTCCAGGCGTCTAAAAGTTTTGGCTCCAGCTCGGCTCCAACATCTAAAAGTTTTTGGTTCCGGCGTCAGAATGATTTGAAAACCAGTGCTTTATTTGCGCGACTTGCTGTAGAACTGAAACCCAAATTTCAGGCTCCGGCTCCACCATCTAAAAGTTTTGCGCTCCGATCCAGCAATTCAAAGTTGCTTGGATCCATCTCTGGCTCCACAGCCCTGTAACGAACTGCAAACAGGAGAAGATTATGAAACAACGAAAAAAATATTTAATGATCGAGATCTGAAAAAGAGTCTCTCAATCCACAAATTTCCCAGTACCTCTAAGTTGCGGAATGAAAGACGTCCAGCCCTTATAGGATTTTTGTGGCTATCATTATATCAAAAATATGAAACATCACAAGGTGTTAACGTTTGGCTACTACAACACTGCAGTTAATTTAGCATTTTTTGCCACTGAAAACATATGCTTGCAATTTTATCCTAGTAATTTATTTTTGTTTACAAACTATTTTGATTTTAGTTATCTACGCCGATATCTAAATACACAAACCGTAACAGTTGCCTTGAAGTTTTGTCATTTTTTCCTTAATTGACACTTTTCCATCTTAAAGAAACAATCACAGCATACTAAAAGCATACTTGAGCTTGATGTAGCAGCAGTCGTTGTCTGTGCTACACTTTCCTCGGAAGACTTTCGCTCAAGCGTGTTGGATGCTTGTGCAACACTTCCTGTAATAAAAAACATGAACACAAAATAATGAACCAACGTAAGTGATTTACGTTGAAAGAACAAGTGCATGGATTGAAGACAAGGGAATATGAACGAAAACAAGGGAATATGAACTGAAGCTTCGGTGAATATTTATTTCGCAATTTTCAAATACAATCCACTTCCGAGTTAACCTACCTCTTCTCGAAAACGATAAAAACACAGAAAGCAATGCAGTACTTTAGAGCTTCAACCAAGGCACACCCCGCAACAATTAATAAGCGTCAGTATCTTGTTTTTGTACTTTGCAGTAACTTGTTCATCAAAGTATAGAGTGGACGATCAAACCATGGTTGCGGACTCGGAGGTAAAATATCCGACTCCGACCTTTCCAAAATTTCCGACTCTTGACTTCTCAACATAAAGGGAATGAAGTTTGGCTGTTAAAACCAATGGAAATCGTGGTGCACAGCAAGAAATCGCTGTTTCAACAAAAGTTTCAAAAGAAATTGTACCATTGCAACAGGAATTGCCAATTTAAGAGCGTCATGTAAAAAATGATCCAATCGGACATCCGGAGTCGGACAAAAAATCCGACTCCGACTCCCAGTGTCGTTAGGAATCCGACTCCGACTCCACCCAAAAACCTCGGACTTCTTACGACTCCGCAAACCTGCATTTAACTTTACTGAACTTTTGTGAAGCAAACCACCAGTTTCAAAAGCAATTCATTTAGTCGAAACGAAATTCACAAAAATTTCATGTAGTTTGCCTGTTTTCGAGAAATTTATTGTTCATGGCTAATTTTGGGCCAAAATCAATCATAAGCTGCACAGCTTGTTTCTCTTTCAATGTTTGGATGTAAAACGAAAACTTTTCCTTTATTTAATTGCAATGTCATACTCATGAACCACCTCACTTGGAATAATAGTGGTGCACAAGGAGCACAAGAGCATTTACTAATATACGCAACATAGAAGAGTTGGTAGTGCCTGCGAGAAGACAATGCTGAAAAAACAGGCGCTAAAATTTTGGGGAGAGGTCGTTGAGATGTTGTAATTAATGGCAATAATATCCTACAAGCAAACGCATACCTGGTAGTAAATCTGTTCTCGCTGAAACACCGTTCAGTTGCACAGCAATGCGTTTACTAACTTGGAATTCGCTTGCCACAAGAAATCTGCCTGATGATGGAGCGTAGTGGGGGTTAAATGGTTGCGCATTTGTTGGGGGGTAAAAACGTAGGAATAGTTCGCATGCACAAAATTTCCTATCACTATTGGACCAAGAATTTAACGTGCAGGTGAGAACTCATCGTGGTAATGCTGATGTCAACAATTTGCCAGAATTTGCCTTCAGCACTACTCATGAGTAATGCTGATGCCGTAAGTTTGCTTAACAAGTCCTTTATTGATAAAAAAATAAAAGGCGCAATATTTTCAAAAATAACAATTTCAGCTTAATTTACAAACCATAAAATATATCCTTCGTGAAGTTACAATATTAGCATTGGTGAAAATGTCCTGTAAAACGCACCTGGGGTGTAACAGATTTAAAGAAACACCGTGTATAATTCTTCGCTGTAAGATGTTACTTACTTTGATTAATGGATCTGCCTGCAATATTGACATCCCGTCCAGCGCTTCCAACTATGACGACTGTTGATTAAACATAAAAAGTTGAAAAAAACGTTTAAACCAAAATAACTAGCATACTATTTAGTGTTTGTACATGTGTTTTATAGCTCACGTCTATCTCATCAAATGAAAAACAGACTCCGTGATCATGCTTTTTTTCGTAAAGGGTGAAAGAGGAACAATGACGCCACAAAGCAATGAATGAAAAACAGTGACGCAGCGAACAAAGCTTCGTGGAAATCGAATTGTTGCATGAAGTCTTCACACCCGTGCGCGACGTAGTGGACTTAAACACACATGGCAGCAAGAAGGAACACACAGATACATGGTAGATACGTGGCGGTCATAGAAAAGGTTAACCTTAATGGCGCTACCACAGCTACTATGACGAAACACGAGCAATTCACGTGGCGCTATCAGAGTTTCGAAATACAAATTTTTTTTTTATCCACAGCAAATGTTCAGTAAAGCACGGTATCACTGGTGTGGCTATGGGTTCACCCATCTGACAAGGCCTGATGTTTTCATCAGACACATGCTATCAACCAAGCTTTCAGATCGGCCCCACCAGAGCCCAAACCAAACAAATCCTTTTGAAATATTGCGAAACTGAATAACACACGTGAAATGTGTTTTACAAAGTAAAAAGGGTCAATAGTAGCACTGCCGTTGTGGATGTTACAATCGAGTGGAAAACGAAGCAGGTATGTAGCAGTCACACCTATTTAAGTTTCCGTTATTGGTTTATATATTAAATAGTATCTGGCTTTCCAGCTACACAAAACACTTGTCTAATCGCGTTTGCCTCGCGCCTTCTTTAAATAGTGAAACCTGACCAAATTTTGGATCAGAATTATTGGAAATAGCACGTTGTCGGACAAATGACTTCGCACTTTCGTGAACGCCTGCGTTTGCATGTCCCTCTACAACACGCTATAATCGGGGCTCATAAACAAAGATGAGACATGATTTCAGAATCAGGCGACTAAAAACAAAAGACATTCCGATTTGAAATTCATGTTTCTGTATTCAGTGCGGCACCATTTGCGGCACGAAAAAATATTCTCGTTAGATATATTAACCTGAGATGTATACACGCGACGTTCAAAAACCAATGTCAACTTTCCGCTCATGGGGGCAATGCAGGCCAGGAATCGACCACATGCTTTTGTTATGAAACATATAATGTTGGTCAGACTCAGCACGACTTCATCAGCTGGCTTAAAACAAAAAAAAAAAATTGAAAGAAAGCAGAGGTACACGCCCACACCAAATGGAATTCCGAAAGTTACTGGCTATTTTGTTGAACTCCTTGTTAGATCTCTATTTTCGAGAGATGTCGGCCTCCACTAGTGATAAGGAACTCTTACTATGTTCTCGAGTATAAATTGATTCAAGAAAGTACATACCTTGCTAAATGCTAACACGAGCTTCACACCATTACTTGTAAATGTTCGACCCAGATGCAGTGAATTTGTCCTGACAATTCACCACTTAAAATTATGGTCTCTCATTTTCCTGCTTTTTGCATACTCTAGGCCAGGCCTGGGTAATCCGCGGCTTTTGCGTGAATACCGTAGTTATTCATGTATAAGTCACAAAATTTTGTACCAAGCGTTCACCTTGAAAGCCGGGGTGCAACCTGCACATGCATTGCGTGGAAGCGTGCTTGGTGGCTTGTGCAAGGACATACACACGCGAAACACGTGTTAGTTAGCGCAGGGTGGTCCAACTACTGTACTTTTGACCTACGGGCCATTTTACAAAAACGTGTAAACTCGCGGGGCACTGCCAACAAAATGATGTACAGCACAACACATTCACAAGATTTAAAATTGAGAAGGGAATATAGGTGAGTTAAGTGGGTGTGTCTTTGAAATTGCTGCACAGTAGCAGTAAACAATTTATTACGATACCTGTGATTGAGGTATCTCTGACACTGTCGTCCCTTTTAACAAAATTGATATGTTAGTAGTAGTAAGTCGGAGACTATGGTCTGGTGCTTAGTCTACTAAGCGATTTCTGTTTTTTAGATTTGGCTTGCTTCATGGTAGAAAATGTATATACTAACACATACGTATGTGCTTCTAAACGTCGAGCGCAGTTTCAGTGCGAAATCTTTCAGTTAGGGAAAGGTATCTTGCTGACTAATTTTTACAAGCTCTCTACAGTCTAGTCTAACGCCATTAACAGTGTACATTATTATTAACAGAATTGTGCTTGTTCTAATTAAAATTGCCTACTGCAACATACATGTAAAATTAATACTGAGAAAACTCGCGGGACTTAAAAATTCTGTCCTCTGGCCACATGTGGCCCTGTAGTTGGACCACGCTGAGGTACCGTGTTGGAAACGCGCTTTGTGGTTCGCGCAAGAAAATACACAAGTGATCACATTGACGCGACGCATGTTCGTGTGTATGCGCAGGTGATCGCGGAAAAGGCAAAGCAGAAGGTTAGACAAACGTGCTGGAGTGGACATGCGCGTGCTGTATCCTGTATGTGCGAATAACATGCCTGGGAATATATCGTAAAAGCCTTACGCAATGTCGTGCAAGAGAAAGCGTCTTTTGTATGATGCAGGAATCAAGCTCCACGTTGTAAGTTTTGTGATGTGAGTTTTTGGGTCTTGGTCTCTGACTGGTTGGTCACCCCTACTCTAGGCGAAGGGGTAACACTTTTTTCATGCTTAACCTTTGCTGACGATAAACAGTTGTTTTTCAGAACGTCCAATACGATTTCATTTCAATCACTGCTCGTCGCATTGTTGTTCATACAAATTTACAAAACTTTCAAGATTAACACTGTTCTAAATGCAGTTATATTTTTATACTGAAGTGAAAATGATGAGCTAGATCCTTTCAAAGAGAAGCTGCGCTAACAATGCAACGGATACTCCTCCACGGCCTACTTAAGATATCTTGAGTAGGCCGTGACTCCTCTAATTCTTTTCGTTGAAAGAAACTTACATGTCTGTTGTATTTAAGTAGGTTTGATCAAATAAATGTAGTTATTGCATAACTTAGTCTACAATTTTAAAATGTTACTTCGTTTACTGTGCATCAAATACGCTAATGAAATTCACAGCCAATGAAAACGATATCAACGGCATATTGCAAACGTTTCGATAATTCCTGTTATCATCATCTGTGCATTGCAAATTATAATAGGCAAACATTTTGATAGGCTATAAAGGGATTTATATTCAAGACACACGAAACAATTGGATTCTTTCAAAATCAGCATTAACAGTTTCAAATAAATTGATGCTTTTTCAAAAGAGATTTCGTAAGTGGACTAAAAAGAATTGCAAGGTGAATATTTAACATTTACATGAAAATTTTGATCATATTTCACCTTTTTCAATATTGATCGTGTTTGAACCTTCTGTTTTTTGACTTCCATCCATAGTTTGAATCCTTTTAGCTTTTTTCCATCACTGTAAGTAAAATAAACAGGTCAAGTAAACAAAACAAAATCTTGCAATCAATTTCATGAGTAATTAAAAATCTTCTTGATAAACTAAACGTTTTCCATCTGTGTTAGAATGAAACAACCATATTATTTGCCAGATTTCACAAAATTCAGCAATAATCCTTGCATTTTGACAATTAAATATAGAGGTTTGAATATACAGTTCTGGATCTCAAGTTAATTCATCACAATTTATCAAGAAGAAATAAATAAATATTTCAATGCAAGTCTTCCACATTTTTATTTATTTCAACTTCCAAGTTATTCAAAATATTGATCTAACAGTGAAATTTCTTCAGACACAATTTATAAATTTTTGTTTGCAGCATGTTTTCATTTTTTATAAACAGCAGATTGAAAATGACTTGCATAATTGTCTTCAACATGACAAAAGACTTAGTTTTGTTGCAACAAAAGGTGCATGACAAAAATTAAATAAAAACGTTTGCTTGTGCTTAATGAAGCAAAAAACCTCTTTCGAAGAACAGCATGTAGTTTATTTTTTTGGTAAATGAATTACAATGGCGCGTTTTCTAAATAAACTTTTATTTCTTCAGGCAAAACACCTGCTATTTAAGACTTCTTCAACGCAAAATTGTCTTTACAAACACAAGCCAAGGTATAACCAACATCAAAAATAAAACCTACTTTTATACTATGAACATTCATGATTGCTATGAATATTATCAAGACAAATGGTTTTAAAATATTTACTTGACTTTCTTTGTTTAGAGCTTGAGGAAAACTGCAGAGGCTTTATGGTGAATTTTGGCAGTGCATTGTTATTTGTAAAAAAATAATCTTCCTTTCAAAATGACAATATTTTCAAACAAGGTTGAAGATGAATGAAAACATTCATCATAAAGATGATTGTGAAGGATTTTTTTTGTAAAAATAAGTGTGAAAAACCAAACTGCAAGGATGAGCTAGTGAAGAATCGATACCTTCTGCATTTCTAAGCATACTACTTGCTAACTACATTTTGATCTGTACATTTTCAAACTGCACTTCTTCAAAAAATATCTAAATTTGAAAAATAATTCCGTGATGTCACTTTTTCAGCAAGATAGAAAACACCTCCTTGTTAAAGAAACTGTTGTCTCCATTCTTGACAATGACAGTCTTCAGATCAACCACAGCAAGGGTTTAACCAAATGCTGTGACATGAGTCAATGCATATAACGGCTTAATTAAATTACAATTTGAAATATGTATTTTTTGGACCATAAGCCACACCAGATTATAAGGCGCAGTATCAAAAATTGAATGCTAGCTGTTCTTTTTTCATACATGATGTGCACCAGATTATAAGGCAAATTAAATGAAGCAAACTGAGATAAGTAAAACTGCATTCAACTCTTTCACAAAAACTCCCTGAGTGCCAGAGTCGCAACTGCGAGTTTAATCTGTCATTACATACAAGGGTGTTTAATCTGCCTCACATGCCTAATGCACTAGACACGAATAGAATAAGTTGTGTGCATGTTCGATTCGGTGTGTGCCAATGTGGTCAGGAGCCCTACAGAGTAATATGATCTATGGTATGTGCTAGCTACTCTTGGAACCACATCCGCTGCTCATTGCAATTGTTGTTGGTTTATTACATAACATGATGGTCTGTTTACAAAAAAATCGTAACTAGCAAATAAAATAAATAGCACCATTTATTTTTTTTGGTCCTATACAATTGGTCCTGATGTGAGCACAACCAGATTCATGTATTAGGTGCACTGCATTATAAGGCACACTTTCAATTTTTGAGAAAATTAAAGGTATTAAGTGTGCCTTATGGTCTGAAAAATATGGTACTTAAATGTTCATCTGCTTGCATTATAGCATGTACACACTACAGTCCTGCAGGGGTTAAAATTTTTTGTCTCTTTGACTCTTACACCCCACATCGCAAACTTCTAATCAGCACACACCCTGCACTGTTTCCATCTCAAACCTGCATCTGTCACTGTGTCTGAAAGCCACAAAAGTTTATTCAATGTGTTCGCAAATGGCAATTGATTCAGTGGTTTATTTTAAAACTCTTGAAAAACACTGTAACTGTGAAGTAAGAATGTGAAGTCTTTAAGTTAAATTTCAGCACTTCTTTCTCAGCTTTAAGAACACTGTTGAAAAAGAGTATGTCGTTCACTGACAAACTCTTTAAATTTGCTCTTCTGCTATTCACAACTTCACCATCCATAGTACACTGATTCATTAGCAGCACTAGAACTTTCATGCAAACGGTATTTTTTACAAGATCACTGAGAGCTGGAAACTCCAACCTGTGGTTTTGCCGCAACCAGAGAATGTTGTTCCATCCTTACACCAAATGCTCTCTGTATGGAGTTTCTTGCTCATGTCACTTTCACATGCATCGAGTCAACATTCAGTTACCTGCACAAATATTGCTTATCCAGCACCTGCCGCACCCGGCCACCACACACCTAGTTCAACCTGCACCCACCCTGAATGCATAGCTCTGCAGGT
>Ga0210059_1005002_pt1 | contig 21328 bp, 25 predicted proteins | sample Ectturendosymbi2_FD_188042 | JGI IMG/M metagenome (GOLD analysis project Ga0210059, IMG submission 188042) | Ecteinascidia turbinata endosymbiont from Florida, USA - Sample 2 (SPAdes) (version 2) | ecosystem: Host-associated > Tunicates > Ascidians > Unclassified | place: Key West, Florida...
AACTGATCTGGTTCGAGATTGTTTACAAGTTTGTCAAGACTGCTTGACATAAATTTAAAAGAATCAATAAAGCGAATTTTGTATTTGAATTTCTTGTTTTCGTCGTTAACACTTTTCGAGAAACTTACATATTTCTCCTCATTGTTCGGGATACAGTCAATCTGACCTTGTGTTTTCCCAAGATTCTTGATGAAGAGATGTGAGTCGTAACATGAAAGGATATGAAATATCACTGGCACATGTTTCGGTTTTCTGAAAAGCAGGTTACATTTATTATGAGCTGCTCCTCTGAATTGCCCGGAAAAGTGACAATGATCTCTCACCTTATCATCACTTCCTTCAAATGGTTTCTGGCAAATCCAGCACTCTCTTGCTTTTTCAAACTTTTCCTGGTCATCTTCAGAAAAAATCATCTCTTTCACTTCGGACGACCAAACTCGATCAATTTCCTTCTCAAGCATGTCCGCAAAGATGTCAGCAACATTTTCTTCCTCTCTTGTTTTTGTAAACAAGATTGGTTCTGAAGATTTGTCAAGATACTTCGCGTGAAAGCAAAATCCAGACGGTTCATGCTTTTGGTAAGTTTTCATGAAGCTTCTGTTAGGATCCGGTTGACATGAGTCAATCGGTTTTGTGAATGACTCAAAGTCGGCATAAACCACAATTGGCGCTCTCATCGAATGCTTGTGTTTTTTTAACTCTAAGATTGAACACGTTTCTGGAAGAACACTCTTGATTGCATCACGATTCTGGCAATTTTCTTCATGCTTTTTCCATAGCTTTCTCGTTTGGAAAATGATTGAGACATCTCCGACAAATCACAATCTCCCCATGATGTTTTGAGGTTTGCATTGACATTAGTCTCGACAAATTTTTGACAAGACAATAATGCTTGTTCTAAAGAAGCATCAAATCAATTTCTTTTTGTCTTTTGAATTTTGATATTCTCAAAGGATAAACTTTTGAGATGTTATCAAATCCAAATACATTCACAGATATCTCTGGATTGAGTCTCTCAAACTTGTCAATTGCTTTCAAACTCATTGGAAACTCAATTCCTTTGAAATTGAGAGACTCTGCTTGTTTTATCAAGTGTTTTGCGATCCGATCTGTTTTTTTTTTCAATTTCCTTTTTTGCTAGATTCAAAGCTCTTGCGATACACCATTTGAAGCATTGGTTATCAGTGTTCTTCATACTGATGATTGCCTTCTTGCTTGCTAGAAACTTCGGAAGAGGAACCCAAGAACTTCCGTTCAATGGTTCATATCCAACTGTGTGAATATCAAGTGCCACAATTGAGTGAAATGCCCATCCACTCCCATTCATCTGAAATTTTGCGAGGTCCTCGAGGACTTGTTCTGTCAAGAGACTCCACAATTCGTTCTTGTTTGTTGATTCAAGAACAATTTCATTTTTTGATCTGAGTTGATGTTCTTCCACAAGGCTTTGGCCAGTCTTGAGATCTGTCTTTTCCATCTTTGCTCTCAAAATTATTTTAACCTTGGTTTGCGTTTGGATTTTTGCGAGTGCCTTTCGTTTCACAGCAGTCAAAAATGATTCTGGGTCATATGCCACATTACCGCTCGGTTCTAATGTAAATTGATTTGTGAAACCCTTGAAGGAAGACTGTTTTCCTCCGTTAATTTCAATACCTTATCATCAATTTCGTTGATGAGTCGTGTCTTTTTGAGCTTTGTGGCATTTTTTATTCCAATTTTCTTTGCTTCCACCAATAGATTTCAATTTCTCAATTGATCCAAGTCTTGTGGTTTTGAAAGCAAATTTTTCAATTGTGCTTTCTTGAGTTTTGAAATGTTATTGAAGCCGCGAAGTTTTGCCTCGGCTCTTAATTGTTTGAGAGTTTTCTCTTTCCCTAGAAGTTCTCTCAAAAATCCTTCACCAAGAAGGTTTACCAACTTTTGCAAAGTTTTGTCTTTCATTTATTATAGGGTAAAATTTTTATTTAACTTAAAAATTTTTATCAACATCAACAAAAAAATTCTCTCTCCCGTGAATAGGAGAGAGAAATCTTGTGGAAATAACAAATTAATGATTAATTATTGTAATTTTTTTATTCTCCTAAACTCTTCCATTGTTGTATATGAAATAAATTTTAGTTTTCCCAAAATACGTGGAAGCTTCTGATAAACTTTGGAAATATTTTGTTTCATTTGTGTCAAGGTCAACAACCTCAACTGATTTTCTAGCAATTCTTCCAGAACCAGGTTTTCGTTTCACACTTTTTTCAAGTTCAAAAGCTTTGTCGGTCAACACTTTTTCTTCCATGATTTTCCGCATTTGCTTCCGGTTCCTATGAGTGAGCCGTCTGGTATTTTCTTTCAATATTGAAATCATCGTTGGTCTCGAGATTTTCATTTATATTATGATAAATTTTTTAAACTTAATATTCAACACGCATTTTCTGTCCATCGCTCTGGAAAATGAGGTTCTTGTCGCTTACGACAACGGTGAAAGCTTCTGTGTTTGCGGGGACGTTTGCTGAAAAATAAGCCTTTATCTGAATGTCAGTCACAGAGTTTTTGAGTTTTTCACTCTGTTTTGTCACATCAAAAACAAACATTGGGAAGAATTCCTTGTAATCTGCTAGAGTAATGTTTGGAGAAGAAATCAACTCTTCAACATAATAAAACTTTGTTCGGAATGCCGCAGCATCACCGAAGACCCTTGAAAATTTTTGTTGAGTAAAATTCGTGTCATCATAATCAATCTCAGGATACCTTCGAGAGTTCAACACGACAAACATATTTGTGAGATTACAGTGATCGAAAATTGATGGGTTGTGTTGCTAGTCTCCAGACTTATCTATCTGAAACGCCACGATTATCCAGCAAGGCTTCTCCGTGGTTGATTTTGCTGACAATTGCCAGGTGAAAGTTCTCGTTTGCGAAAGTGGAATCGACTCGCATTGAACCATTCGGTAACTGACTGGGAGACTTGAATTTGATTCAATTGTTTTGTAGAGTGCAAGTTTTTCTTGAAAATTTGGAGTCACATGTGGCATATACCAAGACAGTTTTGTCAAAACAACATTTCCAGCATCAGCTGCATTGCTTCTGAAAATCGCGTCATTATCGCCCCTTCTTACTAGAGTTAGTTGATGTTTAAAAACGTAAACAACTTTCTCATAGTCATCACAAAACCCAAAGATGTGTTTCAGTGGGATTCTGAATGAAAATGTGCCTTTTGGGTCGAGCTTTTGAATGATATAACCATGCCGAATTTTAAAGCCATTATTTTGATTATTTCCAGCAATTGAAGCATCTGTGCCTGAATCTTTATACCACAGTTGGTTCAGGCCCACGCTTTTTTGAATATCATCTGGAAATTTCAACAGCCCAAGCATCGTTGTTGCCTGCCCAGGGTGAAACAGACTTTCAATCTCTTGTCCTGACAGTTGGTATTTTATGTTGCTGAACAGATGCATCTTGGCATTGTTTGTTAGTGTGATGACGTCAGCATCAGCGTAAGCAGCATCGTCAGCGTTTTTAACCAACTTACCGTCGAAAACCAGATAACTTTCACTCGGATGTGTGAACAAGTCCTGTGTTTCAATACTTAACCTAATTTCACCCGGCCTGTTCAGGTCAGTGCCGGTGATTGGTTCGTAACTGTGATATTCGTATTCTTCGATTGATTCATCAATTTCAGGTTTTTTAGTAATTTTAAGAATGTCCATTGCTTATTATATGCATAAAATTTTATTGTTTATTCAACCGTCTGACAAGGTCTTGAATTTTGATCGCGCTCTGCCCTGACCCAGCTATCAAGTTGTTCAAATTTGTTGTCACCTCCTGTGCCTTCTGTGGTGTTGCTCCTTGAGGTGCAAGCGGAGGTGTTGAAGACACAAGTTTTGTTAAAATTTGTTGCGATTTGGGGGTCAACTTTGATCTTGCAAAATCAATTGCTTTTTGTCCAGCCTTTTGCCCAGCACTTCGAGCAATGTTCAAAGCAGTGTCGACAACTTGCTTTTTACTGATGAATCCTGACAAAAAGTCTTTGAGCTTTGAAAAAATTCCAAAGCCGCCGACTTGATACTTTCTTTGATAACCACGTTCAATAATTAACATCTTTATTTAATGTAAGCATGACGAGGCAAAATTTTTTGCTTCAAAAGTTCATCACAAATGCTGACGATTTCGTTTCGAAGACCAGTGCTTCCTGCTTGTTTTGAAGCCATCAACAATTCCAACCATTCACACAACGCGTTGGGATCACATGGGAGAAAGCCTTGACCTGAAGTTTCAAGTTCTTCTTGTCTTTATTGCTCTTTTTCTTCACGTAATGGTTTTATGATTTTTCTATATTTTTTACTACTAGGCGCTTTTATTTTTAGTCCTCCCTTTATATTCAATTCAACCGTTGCGTCTGTTTTTTTTTTAGTATTTCCAAATAGTTGTCTTTGTCTTCTTTTGCGATTTTTTGTCGTTTGTTTTTTCCATTGAAATCAACCCCAAAAGACCTGGTGTTTTTTGTAAATTTTACCACCAATTTCTAAATTATCCCTTTCAAATTTTGCCCTTGAATTTCCAATAAAAAACTCTGTGCCTTTGTTTTTAAGCCCAAATGTTTTATCACCAAACTCCTTACCATATGATTTAATCAGATATTTTCCAATAGTTGGTCCTATATTACTTGGAAGCGGAGGTTCAGGAAGTGCTTCAGCCTGTGATCCCCAGAGCAATGCTTGCAGCGCTGGCGAATTTTCAATCGCTTCCTGAAGAGGTTCAAGTTTGGAAACAATTTCTTTAGACGACTTTTGTTGTTGTTCAGTTATTGGTTTGATAATTTTTCCAAAATCTTCGTAAAGTGATTGTTCGCCCAATCGTTCTGAGCGAAAATCTTCTTGAATTTTGTTCTTGGTTTTGAGATATTCAGCGACAACTTTGTCGCGTTTTGACGGATCTTTAATTTTTAAGAAGCTCATTTATTGTATGTTCAATTTTTTGGACATGTTTGGGAAATTTTTTGAAATTTTTGGACCAGACCCAAATTAACCTCGATAGATGAATACTTTTCTATACAACTTTGGATCAAGGTTCATAATTTTTTGTAATTCTTTACATTGATCTTGTGTGAGCTTGTCATTCAGAAACGCAGTGACTGTTGAGCTTCTGATTCCAAGACTTTGTTTTTCATTTGACATTTTATATTAAAGTTTAATAAGATCTTTGTTGTCAACCCATTAGTTGAGACTTTCTGGATAGCCCTTCCATTTTACCAATGACCTTGTTTCGTCTTTCTTCACAATTTTCTCATCTCTGTAAACTTCTTGTGATGTCTTCTGAAGCTCTTGTTCATAGAAAGTCCCTTGAATGTCTTCATCGTTCAGGTCAGTTATTTTATAAGTAACTAGGTTTGTTCTTTGAATTTTTGAAACGGTGAACACTTCTTCTGTCCAGTTTGGGGCGAATCTTTCTCAAAAAGCCCTTTCTTCTTTTGAATTCGGACTTTATCACCAATTTTTACTTTTGCTCTTATGAGTCGTCTTGTTAAGTCTGGATAGAGGTTTCTGTAAACTGTCACTTCATTCTCTTTCTTGCTCGCCTCAACAGGAGTCATTTTTATTGATGAATGTCTCGTGTTGTTGTATCTCTCAACAAAGTTGTCAAGAACGTCAATATATTTGTTGGTATTGTTTGCCGTGAAATACTTGAACATTTTTTCTTTCATCGTACGGTTCCAACGTTCGACCACTGACGATTTCTCTTCGTTCTCAGTAGAGTAAAGTTCAACGCCCAACTCCGTCACATCTTTGTTGTAAAACTCTCAGCCTTTGTCTGTCCAAAGCTTTTCTGGATTTCGCTTTGATTGTTTGAAAATCTCCTTGAACGCGTCTGCGACAGATTTTCCAGTTTTGTCTTTGAGCGGAAGCATCCAACCAAACTTTGAAAACACGTCAATCACTGTGAGAAGATACCTGACCCCACTGTTGGACTTTGAAAATGCTTGCATTTCAACGAGGTCTGCAGCCGAAATGTTATCAATTCCATTCACATGCACTTTTCGTTTTGGAAAATATTTGATGATAGGTTTGTGAAGTTCATCAGCTAATTGCGAACTCCAATTGACGCTCTCACTGCGCTCGTTTTTTTTAACCCCCATCCGAAGCGCTTTTTCGTCCTGATAATCGTAGAAACAACACTTCTCTCCATCCTTTCTCGAAGTGTGGGATTATAAATACCATTAAGCTCTGTCAACATATTTTTATCACAAACTTCGTTGCGTGTTTTTGTGTCTTTGTTTTTAACATAACAAATGTTATGGTGATAAGCTGCCTAGTCGACTCTGTTGATAGCTTTTGACCATGCCTTTGGAGTCATATCCTCATTCAAACGTTTGTTCAATTTCGTGCCCGGTCCTGTGAAGTTGCGACCCGGCATGTGCATTTCAAATGGTAAAGAATTAATTGTATCATTGATAAACCCTTTTCCACTTGCGCTTATAAATTTTGACTTTTTCGTTCCACAAACAACACAGATGCCTTGAAGCATTTGACGGTTGTTCTTGCTCGTTATTTGCTTGATGTGTCTCGTTTCCGTAAATCGTCGGCATTTAATACAATATATTTGATTCATTTATTAAATGCTTTTATAAAATAAATAGAAATTAAAAACCTTTCGTGGAATGAAAACGTGACAAATAAAAACAAATACCCTCTACTGCCAAAGTCTGCGGGGCTTGATTGTGGGCAAATCAGGCTGTGGTAAGACTACATTGTTGCTGAACCTTCTTTTCAGACCTGGCTGGTTGGACTATGCGAAATTGTCAGTTTTTGGTAAGAGTTTGTTTCAACCAGAGTATAAAAGTTTGAGAAAAGGCTTTGAAGAACAACTTCCAAAGGAGATGATCATGTATATCTTTGAAAACCGAGATGAAATACTGCGAGAACAAATTTCACCAAACGAGCTGATTCATGAGATGGCAAAAAAATCAAAAGACTCGTTCCAAAGAGCCAATTGAGTGCAATTTTTATGAATCGGCAGACGATGTTCCAGACCCAAAAGAAATCTCCCCTGAGCATAAAAATCTGATGATATTTGATGACCTATTGCTTCAGAAACAAAACAAGTGTGAAGGCTATTACGTTCGTGGAAGACATTCAAATTGTGATTGCTTGTATTTAAGTCAAAATTATTTCAAGCTTCGCCGCCAGACAATTCGAGAAAATGCAAATTTCTTTTGTCTGTTTCCTCAAGACCAGAAAAATATTGATCACATTTTTAACGACCATGTGTCTCAAGACATGACAAAAGAACAGTTCAAAAAACTTTGCAAACATGCATGGTCGAAGCCACACAATTTTGTTGTGATTGATTTGACCTCACCAAAGAACTGTGGGAAATACAGATCGGGGTTTGACGACTTTTATATCATGGAATAAATGAACACTCAACTTCTTGAACAAATTGAGAGAAATACTTCTCCGAAAATTTCAACTCAAATTGTAGTTTCAGAGAATTCGACAAAAATAAAGACGACTTTTAACTCACCAATCGAGTTGGACCGCACACGAAAGTATGAGATGGCTTTGGTGAATTTAGAGACGTGTTATTCGTTTTCGAATTTGTCTGATGAAAACAACGTTTCCAGATTTTCTCCTGGTTTTATTGAGGGCGACTCAACACGACAAAGACAACGGGTCGAAGTTCAAATTTCAGAAGGCAGTTACAAATCTCATTGATATTGCGGAAACAATAAAAATTGCGATGAAACGAAATGGGCCTAACGATGATGCTGTAAAGATTTCAGCAAACACCAACACCTTGAAAAATGTCATGGAAATTCAAGGCGACTTTCAGGTTGATTTCAAAGCACGAAATTAAATTTCAAGCGTTCTCGGATTTCGAAATCAGGTTTACGAAGAGGGCATTCACGAATCGCAAAATGTTGTCAACATCTTATCAATAAATTCAATTCTCGTGAATGTGGACTTGATTGGTGGGTCTTATGTGAATGGGAGAACGCAAAACACAATTTACAGTTTCTTTCCAAACGTGGCACCCGGGTATAAAATCGTTGAGAACCCGAGAAACCTTGTGTATCTTCCAGTGATTTTAGATAAAATCAATAAAATGGAAACAGTTGTCACAGACCAAAACGGAAAACAATTGAATCTTCGTGGAGAAAACCTGACAATCAGATACCACTTGAGAGAAATGCAATTACATAATATAAATGAGTTATACCAATGTGAATGTAAACATTTCTGAAAATCAACAGCAAAAATTGAAGCACGTTGTTGATACAAAGAGTCCCGTGAGCATTCGTCTCAACTATGAAGATTTGTGTGGAAGAGATGTTCTTGCTTTGACCAATTCACAAGTGAAGAGAATGACAAAAGCTTATCGGGATGGAAAAGGCGTCACAATAAAAATGAGCAAACGTCAGGTTGTTCACAACATGAATATTGAGGGCGGGATCCTTGGGTTCCTAGCAGGTTTGGCTGCAAAGGCTTTACCATTTTTGGCAAAGACTGTTCTCCCGACATTGGCGACTGGGGCACTGTCAGGTGTCGGGTCGGCTTTGGCGCAAAAAGTGACAAACAAGGCCATGGGGAACGGGTTGTATTTGAAAAAAGGCTCAAACATTGCAACAGTTGAAATAGATGGTCAAGGACTGTATTTGAAACCTTTCAAAGGTTCGGGGCTTGGTATGGTTGGAGATGGTTTGTGTTTGAAACAGGGGGGTCAAGTTTTGATGGTCGCGGTCTTCTTTTTGATCCAGATTCTCCATTGAAGAATATTCCAGTTCTCGGTTGGCTTTTGTAAGATGCGGATTTGAATTTTTTATTCCATTGAATAAAAAAATGAATCCTAATTTATACAGGCTACATGAAATTCATGAATTTGAAAGGGGTTTGAATGAAGAAAAACTCAAACACTCTGCAATGATAAAAAAATATCATTGTTTGCAAAACTTTTGCACTGGCTGCTTTTTGATTTTTCAGTTTTGTAAGTTTGTTTTGAACGTTGGGTTTTTGTCAGATTTTGAAGAAATCATGGGAACTATTTCTGGGTAGTTTTTACATGGAATGAACGTGTTTTGTGTAAATGGTTCAATTTTTCTGAAAGTAATTGAAAAATTCCTTTTCAAGAAAATACAGAGACATGAGAAACGAATAACTTTGATTGAGATGCAGCTCAACTCAATTCGTAACATGGTTTCAAAGGCGTTGTCGAACGATGAAATTTCCGCATCAGAGTTTGAAAAAATTACTTCTCAAATGACAAAAACATATAGAAAGTTTGAAGAAGTGGATTTGGAAATTGATAAAATGTTGCCAAAGAAATCGGAAAGTTTTGTTTAGAATAAATGAACATCCAAGTTGAAAACGTGGTTCTTCGAAACAAACCTCTGAGCAACTTTGAAATCGAAGATCCGGTGAAAAAGATTGGTTTGAAAAACTTTCGTGGTGTTTTCTTGAGAGACACTTTGCCAAAGAAACCAAAACGAAATGAGTTCACAATTATGAACCTAGACGACACTTCTGGAGATGGGACGCACTGTGTTGCTTGGTTCAAGCGTGGAAGTGATAAATTTTATTTTGACTCATTCGGATTGCTTCCACCAACTGAGTTGAACAACTATCTCGGTGATGTGTTATATCTGACTGAGCAAATTCAGCCAAGGCAAGAAGTATTTTGTGGTCATCTTTGTCTTTTTGTTTTGAAAGAGATGCACAAAGGAAAGCACCTCCAAGAAATAATCAACACATTTTGGTGGTATAATAAATGCTAGTTGATAAATTCGGACGAAGTCCAAAAACGGGACAACATGTTACAAATGTGAGTGGAGTTTCACATGAATATGTGAACAGCAACTTTTTGCGAAAAGGTCAAGCCATTGACATGTCTGGTCAAAGCATTGTGAATCTTGGCTCACCGCAGGGTCCAATGGACGCAGTGAGAAAGAAGTATGTCAATGAAAAATTTTTCAAAAGGGGTGACCCGATCGATATGGAGAATAATCCGATTAAAAACGTATTGTCTCCAACCGAAGAAGGCGACGCAGCCACGAAAGGCTACGTTGACTCGAAAAGTGTTGGCGAAAGTGATTTGGATATGAAGGGTCATTTGGTTAAAACGTGAGATGGCCAGAAGAAGATCATGACTTGGTGAATCGAGCATATGTTTATTTTGTAGCAGGCAAAAGGTTACCAATTGAAGGGGGCACTATGCAGGGCGACATTTGGAGGGAGGGCATTCAATAAGAAATATTAACCCAAATCCACAAAATGAAGACGAGCTGGTTCCGAAACAGCGGATTGAAGAAAATTTTTTGAATCGTAATAGCCCTGCGTCGACTATGGCAAGAGATTTAAATTTGGATGGACATCACGTCTCATACCTGGGAGTGCCAGAACAAAATCACCACACAGAAACAAAAGGATATGCAGATACGAAGCTGTCGCTTTTGGTGGAGACATGCAAGATGGAATTAGAATGGCTGGAAACAGGATTTCACACTTGGGTGAGCCTGTTGAGAGCAATGATGCAGTCAGATTGAGTTCAGCAAACAAATTCTATCTGAAACGTGATGGGACAAGTTGGATGAGAGGGTCTCTTCATGCTGGTGGTTTTCAAGTGATTCGCGTCGGGGACCCTCTCAAAGAACAAGACGTGGTAAATTTACAAACACTTCAGACTTCAGAAGCACGTATTTTACAAGAAGCGACCAGTGTGGCTGACAGGGCAGTCGGCGATGCGATAACAAACCACGCAAACATTTTGAATCGAGACATCAGAACAAAAAGTTTGAACTTGGACCCACAAGGAATAGCAACAAAAAATTTTAGCATGGGTGAACAATATCATATTTCTGGGCTTCCAGATCCAACACATGAACATGATGCTGTCAATCTCAGAACGTTGAACCAAAAAGTTTTGAAAAAAATTAGGAAAAATAACCTCTCGGAAGTGTTGAAATATTTGAGACTTGACGGTCAAAACCAAATGGTTTCAGATCTTCAAATGAACGATCACAAACTTGTCGGTCTGGCTGACGCAGTCATGCCTACTGATGGTGTGAACAAGAAAGTTCTGGACGAGGCTGTTAATTCGTTGACTCGTGATTTGACAACAGAATGCCAAAGGTATACTGATAATTTAATACTTCAAAGAAATGAAAGCCTAAATAGAGAAATTGAGAGAATAGAAGGAGCCATTGCCATAATTAATGGACAAATTGTAACAAATTCTGAAACAGACGAACTAAAAGAAACAATATTAAATCAAAAAATTGATAGAATTTGAACAAAGTTTTCTTGAAAGAATTACTGATTTAGAATTCCAACTTAGAAAACTACAAGAGTAGAAAAAACGGGTGGAGCGACTGTCAATCTGAGAAGCCTCTGAAACAGTTGTCCATGAATGAGGAAAATTTTCAGAGTTATAATAAATGAATTGTGCTGTGCCTGATAACATTGGAGATAAAAAGTATTGCACCCCTTGGAAGCAAAAAGTTTTGACTTATGACTTTCAAAATTACTCTTCGCTTGGAAAAGAAAAAACATTGAACGAAATCGAAAATGCTTTTAGTGTTTGGCAAAATGTTTGCATTTTGAAATTTGAAAGAGTTTCTGATGGGAGTCAAGTTATGAATATTGCATTTTTGACAGATGATGAAAAGCAAAATGCGGAAATTAACTGTCCTTACAAACTGAATAATCAAAAATCTGGCACTTTGGCGCATGGGTTCCACCCAGGTGATTCAACATTGTCTGGTGATTTGCATTTTGACAATGAGAGATGGTCAGACCAGAAAACAGTTTCGGGGGATGGAAAGTGCAACTTATTTTCAGTTGCTGTTCACGAAATTGGTCATTGCATCGGACTGTTTCACAATACTGAAGATGAAGACAGCATTATGCAGCCAATTTATAAGCCTGGATTCAGTGTCGAAAACAAGAACAATATAGTTTCTGAATCTGACAAACAAACAGTGCAAGAAATGTATGGCGCAGCAAAACATGTAATTGTTACAGCAATTTTTAACTCTAACAAAGCAAAAGTTATGATGAAAAAAATAAAAAAGGACTCAAAGATAAAATATTTCTGAAGAATCATTTGAAAATCTCTTGAAAAGACTGGCTGACATGAATCGTGCTGAATTTGTGGCTGAGAATTTTGGGGTGGGTGATAATGCTTGAAAGCAGTTTATGTTTTTAGCCTCAAGGCTATAAACATATGTTGACGAAAGTGCTTTTGTCACAACTCAATATAGCTGAAACATGCACGGACAGCAACGGAGCGAGCGAAGCAAGCACATCTGAAGCAATTGAGCATTTAATTCAAAAACGTTCAAACAAATATATGAAAGCATGCAACATAATAATGACAAAGTTATACAACAAACAACAAAAACGTAATTGAATAGAATTCAGGTCTTTTTTAAAAGATCTAGACTTCGTCCTACTTGCTAGCACCCACCCTAAGCCTTGTTTCCCTTGTTAAGAAAAAAAATGTTATATGGCACCACCTGAGGTGCGAGGCCACTGAACTCACGTTTTTATCTACAGAGGGTATCGAATTTCAAACACCTGACAAAGTGAACATTTCAATGCAATTTGAAATTACATTACAAATTTGTCTAAGGTAGCTTCTCTAAGTAAAATAACTACACAACAACAAATTTCTACACAAAAATCTATCAAATTGTGTAATTTACATCATATTATTTCCACTCTTTTGCAATGTTTTCGTCCTGCAACTTGTGTTGAATAAAATAGCGTCTTTCAAAAATTTCTGTGAAAGGCACACTCAGCTGCTTAAACTTCGGATAGGGTGCAAGAAGTCTGCTTATTTGACGAAGCCTTGCAACTTGGCTCTTTCCAAGATAGGTAATTTCCTTTATCCAATGTTCCCAGTAAGGAACCAACCCATTTTTCTTCTCAGCCTGGTGAATTTCAAACGCCCGTTCAAAATTAATGCCTGCTTCAATCGAAACAGCAAGAAGATGTTTATTATCCAAGCGCAAAGCTGTGTCAGCTCTGAGAAGAAAAACCTTTGCTTCTTCAAGAGTTGCATTTACTTTTAAAATTTGAAGCGAATCAACTCGCTCATCATTGTTAACGAGGTGGTTCATCAAATACACATGCAGGTCTCTTCCTGTTAGTTGTAAATTCTGCTTTGGTGCTTTCTTCACTAGATCAGGAAAAGCAATTCCTGGTTTTTGAGGTTTCACAAGATTGAAAACGGCTTGGCTCTCAATTCTCTTGGTATACACAACCATTTCATTGAAATATCTTAACCATTGCAAACACGCTTTCTTGCGGTTATCATTCTCCTGTGTTGCTGAAGAGGCACCTCGTTTTCTGCTGGGGGTAGAAGTAATTTTCATTTGTTCATTTGATAGCATTTGAAAGATTTGATCAGTCCCTGAGCTGCCAGCCTGCTGTAGTTCTGACGAGCTTTGAAGCACACTGTTTGAGTCAGAAGTTAGATCAAAAAAACTTTCTGCTAAGGATGATGAAACTTTCATTTGTTCATTAACAGCATTTGATAAATTTTTATCAGTTCCTGGGCTGCCAAGGTGTTGCGGCTCCGGCGAGCTTTGCAAGACACTGCTTGAGTCAGACGTTTTGTCATTATCCCCAAAATCAGTTGATTCTGAAAAACTTAAATCATTACTTTCATTACCAATTGTGACACCAGATGCGTCCCCTATAGGGAGGCATCGTAGGGTGCTTTTGATCCAGTAGGTGTCATTTATGCATGGGTTCTCATTACTGAATCAAGGACCGTTCTCGCAGAAGCTATGTCTGGTTAACAGCCCCTATTATTTGCCCGAATATTAATTATTTCTCAACGGTTCACACTATAAAATATACACACCAGTGAAGCATATAATTTTTGATTTTATAGCTTTTATTCATCACAATAAATACGTTCAAATACCACAAACTGGTACTCACCAATATACGATGTATCATAATATTCAAACACTTCTTGACATGTCACAACGCTCATATAACTCTCATATTTTAATTCTGCATCTTAGTAATTTGCGATAAGAGATCAACAATCTATTTAGATCGGTTCCCCTATCCAAGCAATTTACTAAATAAATAAGACTCGATTTCTCTTTATATCACAATACATTTCTAACTGTAAATATACTTGATAAGTAGATGCATACTCAGTTGTCTAACGTTGAATTAAAGTTGTCATGTTTTTGTTTCACTGCCCGCGAGTTGTGCAGCTCGGAGCTAGGTGAAGCATTTGGCAAGAAGTAGAAGCTCAGGCGGAAGTTTACCATCAATCGAAATTTCGAAGCTGCTGTTTTTAGTTCAAAGCGGCTTCAATCGACTGAGCTGTTTTGACAGTAGTAATTCGCTTATGAATGCGGTACAAGCCCAAACAACTGGCATAACGGAGCTACGCTGGTACAGTTTAAACTGGCAGAGCTTCGTTCGGACAAGCCATTTTTCGGAGGTTTTAAACTGGCATAGCACCTGGTACAAGCCGCAGGTTACCACCTGGTCTGACAGAGGTTCACTCGGTCAAGCCAGTTCTTATTCCTGATTATAGCCGGATTCCCAGACTTGGGACAATAACTTAACCTCGGCCTCAGGCCTAAAGGCGGAAAGAGAAGTGTCTCTCAAAAACTGAATTTCAGTACAGATGAGACGATATTTATACCTGTAAATTGTCATGTGACCTGGGAAACCCCTTTTCTTCAGGTATTCCCATTGGCTATTGCTTATTGGATCGTCTGGTGTTCGGTAATTCAAATACTTCCAGAACCTTCAGGTAGACATCGGTGCTCGGGGTTTCACCTGATCGCGATCAGGCATCATGTGATTTTTGCATGTGTCTTGTGACTCGTCTTGTGACTTTGCTGACGTTTTAATGACGCTGTCTTTAGGATCAGCTGACTTAATAATGGGTTTTGATTGGCTATAATCTTTTTGAATTTGTTCTGGCTGTCTCAGGCCTGAGGATATTTCAGCAGGTTTGTTTTCTGTTCAGCAATAAGTTGTTACAGGCAAGTTTGCCTGTAACACAATAGCCACCAATCTTTTTCAAGCACACTCTGTAGCTGAAGGTCTAGAACTGTTTGCGTGGCAAAACATTCCTTGCTTTGGAAGTTTCTACCACGTCACAAAGCAGCACAAAAAAAGTTCTATTCAAGTTCACAAACAAGTGCGTCAAACGTGAAGCAAGCCAAGACCGAAACGAGGTGTGCCCTTTCAGGTGCGACCGATGGCGTGTCACGACCACAACTCAAAGCTTAAACGCAGGTGTGCGCTACACAAATGCAGTCATACGTGACACGTACCTGCTGCTGAATTCTGAACGCTTGAAATAGCTCTCTCTGCCAATGACGACAAGAGAATAATTCAACCTGACAAAATAAATACCTTAGCTCATGGATACAGGACGGGCTGACATCGGAAACCAACAAGGGAACCGACAGGGCGACATAGGAGGTCTGGCAAAGTGACGGGGGAGGCGGCAGGGTGACATGGGAGGCGGCAGGGCGACAGGGGTGGCCTGGGGAGCCGTCAGGGGTGGCCTGGGGAGGTCTGGCAAAGTGGGGCAAAATGAACAAAAGTTCTCTACTAATGTGGTCTCAAATGAGTGTCGTCTCATGTGAATGTGGTCGCGTATGAACACGTCTGAAAAGAACGTGGTTTCAAATGAATGGTCTCAAATGAATGGTCTCAAATCAATTGGTCTCAATAGTCATGGAACTCATCAACTCTTGGTTTATGAATTTGGAACTCTTTCGGAAACGACTGGACAACAGCAGACAGACTTTTGTTCGGCACATCGCAATGTATCCACCTGCAGTACACATGTATACCAATGCACAAATAAAACTTTTCAACGTTGTAGCTGATACGGATGTCGTGTACTTTGACGCGACAGGAAACTTGCTACGTCGACAACCGGTTCCATGACTTTTACAAAAACCAAGCCCAGTTTAGATGTACACGGGACTTACTTCATTGTGGAGCATCACTAGCTCTTTTTTTATGTTGTTTCTGTATCGTTTCGTAAAAGCAGACATAAGCTGTATCCGCATTGCAAAAGGACGTTTAAAACCATGTTTGGCTCGTGCGCAGGTATTCCTCTAATGTGCGTTTGCTAAACGAATTTTTTTGTGAAGAGATAAAGCCTGCATTGTTTTATCGAGGTGAACTTAGCGCTTGTCATGCACCCCACCAGTCATACTTTTTGACGCAGTAGATGAACATTTCCGAAAATCACTGAAAAAGAATTGAAGGAATTTGCACAAAAGGAAATGTTGCACACCTAACGATTTAAAGGGGAAAATATTTTCACTTTGAAACATTGTTTCGAAAATCTCTCTTTATACCTAAATTCCAGCTTGTATGAAAGAAAATATGCTAACAATAGACAAAGACAAGTTTTAAGCAGGGTTGAGAAAAACCCGTTTAAAAAAGAACTGCTTTTTTGGGTTTTCGAAAAAAAAACGTTTTTTTTTTAAAGAAACGTTCGTTGATGTAGCACAGTGATTACCAAAGTATGGGTCGAAACCCAAACAAAGGTGGCGAAGGGTCAACAAAAGGGTCGCGCCGTGGCGGGAGTTGTGTATTTTCAACGTTACCACTGCTTGTCTGTGTCTGTCTGTAGCGCACATACTTGAGAAAAGAGTTGATTGCTGACATTAAAAACGACTTAGCAACTTACTGCTAAAAATCATCCATACAATCAGTATTTTTTCATATGTTGTTTGAAGCTTAAATCGTGAGGTGTTCACTAAACTCAGATTACAGTCGTGCTGAAAAACGGTTGGGAACCGCTGTTTGAAGTCTTATTTTTTAATCCATTACTGTAACAAACAAATGCCAATCGATTGGGAAAATTTCAATTTAGTTTTATTTTAGTGACATGTGCTTTATCGAGAAAACAGATTGCAAGCTATTTGTAAGTAGCCTAATGGCAGTGTCAATACCCTCAGCACTTACAAAAGCATCTTCCTACTTACGTTAGATTTTACTGCTGACTCTTCCCGTGGCAGCTGAATGATCTCAAATTTAGTGTAGGGTAAGCAACGGCAATTAACATCAGATGAAAGATGTAGCACCTTCAGATTATGTGCAGGTCGGACTTTGATCACTTGACAATACTGTTTTTTCACTCGCAGGCAAGGTGATGTGAAATCATTGATGAAAACGTTAAGGCTTCACATAATTGTGATTGAACCGTCATTGTACATGTTTAAATCATCACAAATAAATATCTAGAATTAATGCTATTGTTGCTGAACAGTGTCTGTGGCCTAACTGCCTAGTGAAGATAAACTTTGAAACTGGATTGCTTCATAGCCAAAGTTTGAGCTTCCAGGCACGCAACGTATTATCACCGGCATATTCACGCATTTTGTTATTTTCACGCAACTGCACAAAATCAAAAATCTCCGAGGTTCTTTGGCCGGTAAACTGTGGGCCGTTTGGCACTTTTTGTTGGGCAGCACAACACTTCCTATGCTGTGGTTGCGTGGGCTAAAATGTAGACTACTGTAACAACTATGCAACATTTACTTTTTGACGTTAACTAAGCATTGTTTTTGTCATTATACAGTTCATAACATTAACATAGCATTGTCATATAACAGGTAAATGAATACAGTTTACCTTTAAATGGAAACTTAAGAAACACCTCCTACATGAAAAAAATTTCCAACTTTGAACTTTAGCAACATTTCATTTGTCCAACAAACTACTGTGAATTCTAGTATTCTGTAACTCTGTTTTATTTTTTGTGTGTATTTACTTTTTCGTATTTTCTGTGTGCACATTCAATGCTTTTCGATATGAAGTACACTTTTTGTTTTTTTTCTGTTTTGCTTTGTTTTCTATTGTACCTCATTAGTACGTTTTTGTAACTTTTTTACTTTTTATATTACTACTTTTTAATTTCTTTGTATTGCTAAAAATACTCTAACCACACTAATTTCCTTCACTTAAATTCGATCCACTCATCTATGTACATGGGCATGCGCTTTCGCCTGTACATTTTCTTCCCCATGTTCTGCGTTCATTCGTTTTCTGTTTTCTTTTCAGTATGCTTATTTGATCTCCAACTGTTGTTTCTCAACACTTGTCAAAAATTGATAAACGGGGTTGGTTGACCAGATGACCGCCACGGTCTTTCACCAATCCTGTATGACACAGCGCCCGTCTTTATTTACACCAATCAGCTATTATGCCATTGTGTTTTCATTTGCTCTAATTTTCGCTGATGGTTGGTTTACTACATGCGATGGCTTTTATGGTGCTTCTGCTTATTGGTTGAGTCATATGAAACAATAAACCATTACCATTACCAGTTTAGTTTGAAATTGGGCCATTAAAATATGCATGGGCCTTTACTTGCGACTGAAAAGGCGTTTTGGGCCACCATAGCGAAAGTTTAACGAGCTCTGATTTAAGGCTACGGCTGATACCACACACACGAGTAGGTTATACACGTCTTGAAGCACGTCAGCGTTATCAGAGGAATTTCGCGATGGTCTTGAAATGAAATTTATATCACTATTAGGTGGGATGCAGCAAATTCGTGCGTGAGAAACAAGTTACTCCTTGTTTTGGTTTCGGTTAGTGATTGCAAGCGCTTAGATACACGCTTGTATTTCATTATCATCAACTTCCACAGGGAGCAAACTTCAGGTAAAAGTCAGACATGATACGAGTTTTCCAGCAGTTACACTGTACACAACGTTTGATTAATCATGGACAATTAGTAAACCATACTGCATTGATCAGGTTCGACTAAAAACTGAAGTAGGATAGGTTCCTTAAGCAGTTACGTTGATTTGCGCTGAAGCATTTATTTGGCTTATAGAGAATTTTTGGCACAACTTTCGGAATTGTGTCGTGGGTTTACATTTTTTGTCCACCCTCGCCCCCCATAAAATTACGGTCAAGTCTTTTGACATGCACTGGTAGGTTCCTCCACCACTGCTTCTAACCTGCCCCGCCCTCCCAACTCGTGCTTCATCGCTGGTGGTAATTTATTCGGTTGTTCATTTCATAACCAACATATGCTTTTTTTAAAAACCCTGTAAAGTAAAAATGTGAAACCTTGTAGCCAACACTGAGCGCTTCTTTCTCAGAGCACTATTGAAAAAGAGTGTCGTTTGCTAACGAACCCCGAAGTGCCGGAAAGTCGGAAACTCCCATCTATAGTCTCCACATCACTGGAGAATGTCGCTATACCCTTGTACCGCAAGCTCTTTGCAGCATTGAATTTCTTGCTCATGTAACTTTCACATGGATTGAGACAACATTCAGTTACCCGCACAAAGAATTTCTTATCCCATACCCCCCAAGCAAATGCGGGTATACGCAACCAGGCGGGGACACAGGGGGGGATGCAGGGGATGCATCCCCCCACCAGACCTAAAGAAGTGTTGACATGACTATTGAATTCATTGAAAATCATCGCCAAAAATATTTTTGTACTGCACATTACTTAATCGCTAAAGATACCAAAAATTAACTTGTGCTATGTGCTAACGATTAGTCAAAAACGTTTCTTCGGTTCATTAGATGAGCTGGCCTTGTTTGTGGAACCTCATATAAAATAGTCAATGATCGCATGGGTGTTCGCAGTTGAGGCAATTGCCCGTTTTCCCTTCCTGGAAATTGGGATTAAGAACCAAATATTTCTCGAAAAACCTGAAGTCGGCATCTTAAATTCCGCATAATTGATTTGATTCTTGCAGTGACAGTTTTTTTGCCGGTATGAAACTCACACTGCGCAAGAGTCAGATTCGCAGTTATAGTGTCATGCAGTGATGGACTTGCAGTTCACTCATGTCCTTTCCTTTGCCTGCAGTGGCGGGTTGTGAAAGTTGCAAGCGCATTGTTCTTCTGTTGGTCTTTATTGCGTAACAATACCGTGGCAACAAACCTGCAAAGTTTCACTTTAAATAACGGTAGCAGGCGTTTTGTTGCATGAGACTGTTGAACGCAGACATCTTGGCAGGTAATGCAGCGAGACAGTGATATGCTGATAGCGGTAAGCCACGTACAGTTATACTTTGTGAAAAGAAGCATGAGTGAGTCTGTACTCTGTAGCAACGCTTCCACAAGTTTGAAAAATCCATTATTGTGACCGCGAGTGAGACCAATGTACCTGAGTGTCAAACTATGCTTATGCAGGCTTCTTTTCATGCAGTATAAGATTACGTGGCTTGTTAGAATACGTCGATGCAGGCTTGTGGAAATACGGCTTAATTGTTAAGGCTTAGTTCTGATATCTGAGTGAATGCTGAGTGCAAAGCTATATTTGCTGTGGCGAATTTTCGTAATTCATCTGGTCAATTTTGCAAACCCTGCGTGGTGCTCTAATTTTAGTAAGTTTGTCCGAAGTCGTGTCAACACACAGGTCCACCTTATTGTCCGGTTTGTGTAGCAAGGCCTCATTGATCGCTTTGGACGAGACCCAGACTTTTGCAGCTCTTGTTTCTAAGTGATGCTGACAAGTCTTTCCAGCTGATACCGCAATTAGGGGGAGAGCAACCAGGCAATCCCCCCCCCGAAATTTTCAAAAACATGTTTAGTTGATAGTTCAGTTGAATATATCAGCTGGGTTCGGCCCTATACCTGGCTATTACTGCCAACAAAGCGTTTTTGGTGATTGTTACCGTAATATGGGGCATTTCCTTTGCAGTGTAGAAAGGACAAATAAGATTTGTTAACGTCCATTTGCATTGCATCGTCAGCAATGTTTCCTCTGAGTGCGCAAATACTCAGGACAACCAGAACTGTTGCGGAGTGAAATCTCTTTCTCGCGTACTTGAAACATTCCAAACTCCAAAGCAATGGAAGAGTACGCAAACAATAAGCTATTTGAATGAAATGTTATTTTGTTCGTATTTTGATAAGATTGTATATTCATTATATAATTCACAAAGTTTGTAATTCATTGAAAACTCCACTAACTCAGTCCTAAAATAATCATGCTGACTAAAACAAATATTTGTTCAGTGCAAAATTATCTTAGAGGGAACACTGATCGTCAGCAATTTGAAAATGAAAAGCAAAATGTTGACAATGCCCCCCCTGGAAAAAGTTCTGCGGAGGCTCATGAATGATCGTGCTTTCTCGCATTCGCTTTTTGTTACTTTCGTGTTTTCACTCATTACGAATTGTTTGTTTCTTTCCGTTCTCCTAATTTTGGTTGCAAAATAAACAGAATCAACCCGCCTCTTGTTCTTATTTTATCAAAATTACCTGCAATAACAAATATTATACGCAAATTACTATGAGCAGAGCCGGATTAAAGGGTAGGGGGGCCCGGGGCAATTTTTACCGGTGGGCCCCTAAGA
>Ga0210059_1005003_pt1 | contig 21323 bp, 9 predicted proteins | sample Ectturendosymbi2_FD_188042 | JGI IMG/M metagenome (GOLD analysis project Ga0210059, IMG submission 188042) | Ecteinascidia turbinata endosymbiont from Florida, USA - Sample 2 (SPAdes) (version 2) | ecosystem: Host-associated > Tunicates > Ascidians > Unclassified | place: Key West, Florida...
ATATCACTTCTGGCGAACAAAGAAATTCGAAGGCAACACCTCTACAGATTGGATCCCAAGAGTACCAAATCAACCATCATCCAAATGCAAAAAACACTGCAAACAATTTGTAGAGCTTGCTAGATGCGAAAGGGTTATGACAACCCGGGCAGAGTTTCATTTTAGCTGGGTTTATACTTTCTCTGCCACGCCCAGGTCCTTGCGGATCTGAGCAACCCATCCACCGAGAGAGACCGGTTGCGACCCAGCACCCCCTGCGCAACTGTGTTGATCATCTAGCAGCTCCTTCCCACATATATGCACCACCACGAGTTGAAACTGGACAGTAACAAAGCTAATTTAACTGCTGAGGGGCATCGACTCGACAACCTTTCGGTTCCTTTAATGCCCTGGCGTCCTTGCACTGAATTGTGTTTTTTCTAGCTGAACATTAATTATCGCCAAATAAAATCAACTCAACTCAACTCATATTTGGGTTGAGACTGCTTTAAGATAAAAAAATCAGAACACTGCCTATCTGCCTCAAACTGCCTTCAGAAACTGCTTAATGTGCCAGTGTTGCCACTCTGTTGTTGCGGAAAAGTGCTAGATTTCATGATAAAAAAAACACTACATTCACCAACAAAACACTAGATTACCAAAGCAACTTGCACACAGTGAAAATAGCCAGAAAATGCGTTGCAATGCCAACCATAGGCATTCTGCAATTCATTGTAAACCAGAGACAAAGAAAATGGGAGATAGCAGCAACTCTTGTGTGTGTTTGCAGAGGTCACTGAAACTTTTAACAGATGACCAAGTGACTTCGCAGCGGTTTAACTCAAAACATATTTGCATTGTATTGTGTAATTTAAGATTTAATTAGGTAGAATTTTTAGCAAATCACAATTGCACGAAATCACAAGGTCTCAATTACAGTTACAATTACGCAAAATTGTGCAATTAACGACATTCAGCCCGCTCAATGAAATACACCAGATAGCTGTAAAAAACACTAGAACACTAGATGAAATAAAAAAAACACTAGATCTGGTCGAAAAACACTAGGAGTGGCAACACTCCATTGTACACAAGGTGGTGGGCCACGTGGAAATTTCCATATCGCAATAAATTATAACACATGATGAAAGAGAGCGTATTATGACGTTTGTCGCCAAGAACTACTGTATCAATGTTTTCGATGAAAAGGTTCATCTTGCAAAATGTGCTCAATTTCGATAATACCAGGGCGTGGCCCACCAAAAATTACTCTGTGGCCCACAGGTTGAGAAGCCCTGCTCTAAAGCAATATAGATACAGCTTACGCGTTTTTGGTTGTACAGATGTAGTGCCATCATTTAAAATTCTAACCATACTTTTGTCGCAGCTTATGATTCTTTCACTGCTGTTATGGCTAAAGCTTGTATACCAGACGTCAACAGGTGAGCATAATCAACTGAGCTGAAAGTGCATTAGATTAACTTCGTTCAACATCCATGTCGTTTTCATTCAAATTATTACAGAATAAAATGATTTAAAAAGGTTGACTTGCGCAGATGTGAAGTAGCAAAAGGGCATGTGCCTGTGACGTTTTTGTGTCGGAAATTTCGGAATTATTTGTTTTGACCATGTGTGAAGTGCCTACACTTAAAACCACGATTTGGAACCACAACACAAGTAGGCAACGGGTTACGTAGAAAAAGGGTCGAATGACTATATTTTCAGTGAAATTGCAACATAGTCCATAGTGCAGCCACCGTAAAGTCATTACTTTCAACGTTCATGCGACTGAGATAAATTTCGTGAAAACAGATGGAAAGCTTCTGCGTTTGGGCACGAACTGCACCTTTAAATAAGAAAAAAATCGAGAATTTCTTGTTTTACATCGATGCCTTCTTGTTTCATTTATCAAGCTAATTGACATTTGAAAGAATGTGACTCCTCATCTAATGACTGAATGACTGTAACGCAAAGTTGATCATTTTTTGTTGTGTAAAATTCAGTAGACCTTGGAAGAGAAACATTTGCACTGCTTAAGGTTCCTCCCACGAAAACTACGCCAACAGCGATATTGCAGGAGTTGATGATTTTTAACTATTAAAGTGAGTGAAAGTTCCAGCAAGCCAACAACGTCCTTTTCTTTCTGAGGATGCCACTAAGTTATCAAGAGAATGTGTGATCAACTAATCTTTAATAAAGTTAAGATTCTAAGAACCTTCAGAATCTTTTGAAAACTAAATAAAGCCTTTAATTGTGTTGCACAATTCCCCCTTACCAGGTGGTGACAAGTCTAAATATCTAAACGGAATAAAATACTAAAACCTACATTATCGGTTGTGAGCTGTTTGCAGTTTATCACGTGTTGGATTAATCTTTTAAGGACGGTGAAAGCCCAAAACCTATACGAAAGTGTATTTTAGGAAATGCATCATCTCCTGAGCTAGGTCTTCGATCTACGCGTCAAACTTGGTTTCGCCAAAATGTCCAATATTATTTGACAAAGTTCGGTTCCTAAATGTTTGAATGTGGCGGTGACATACACCTACATTTGATATGCCTTGAACCTCACATTTTGGCTATGAAGCGTTTCAGTTTCTAAGTCATTTTTTGTTACACAATTGCGCCAGAGATACTGTTTACGAACAACAGTACTTACTCTCGATCAATGGTTCCCAACCGGGGTTCGCTTTTGAGGTATTTACGGCCATAACTCGCCGACCGATTGCGCCAGAGTTTCAATGAAGACACCAAAAGATGCGGATTTTTGTGTGCGTTCTGGCAAACAAAGAAACAGGTAGTATTCCATTTGAAATTGTGCCATACGTCACTTAAACATATTGGTGACGTCACCATGCCAGGCAAAATTTCAAATACGATGCTATCTGTTTTTTGGTCATCAGAATATTCGCATCAAATCCACATCTTGTGATGTTTACACTGACTCTCTAGCGCAGGGGTCACCAACCTATTCAAAACTGAGAGCTACTTCTTGCGCACTTATTAATGCGAAGGACTACCAGGCAGCTGCACACTTCTGAAACAAAAAATTTACTCAATTCATCTTTGATTATGCTCTTATTACTTGCTGATATTCATCTTTGTGAAGACATTGATTGTTACTGCTATTTTTATAACAGGTCCGAGGGCGACCCACGTGTTCCCTGCGGGCGACCTGATGCCCGCAAACACCATGTTGGTGACCCTTGCTCTAGCGCAATCGCTCGGCGACTTATGGGTTAAATTGACTCTGGCTTTGTGAGTGGTTCTGTACCAAGTTGCCTTTGAGGCTGCTGTGCAAGACAAAAGTACAGAGATATTGCATGTTTTCCATAAAGAAAGTAAAAATATTGAACAAGTCATTTTACAACAGTGTCGTTTTCCGCCTATTTCCTTACTGAATAAATGTGGGGTCTCAACTATTCGTTGCAGAAAGCGTGAAGATTAAGCCATTTAGGCCTAGGGCTATTCTTCCGATCCACACAGTTGCGACTTTTAGGAAATGCAAATGAGAATTTTGTTGATCATCAACTAAACGGAACATCCCTTGTACTTACTCGAAATAGCTCCCGCATGTATTGCAGCTCTGCAGATACCAGAATTATCTCTGTAGACGTCTGTGCCCCACACGCGGCAACTGAAGGCGCTGCACCCCGGTGGGCAGTTCTCAATAAACTGAGATGTCTTTGCAGTTTGGGCAGTCTTGCAACACAGATCTGTAAAAAGGAGGTTATTTCACTTGCACTCACAATTTGTATAAAAATTACCGAATGTACACTTACATTTAATTGAAGTTTAAAAGACTTAATGGACTTTTCTGGCCTTAAATGCCACAAATTTGCTAATGCCACAACGTTTGAATTAACAAGTAGCCTAATTAAAATGTTTTAACATGCGTGTCATAACGTGTTGCAAATCAACCATTAGTCAAGATTTCTTTTCCCTGCAGTTTATACACATACGGAAATTTAGTTTGCTACCAACACCGCATACAAATAAAGTTTCCTTAATCTACATCTTTTTCAGCTGTAATGTATGAGTTTTCATAAACGAATGGCAATCTAGCGATAGTTTCCCGCTGGCAAGATTAATTCGAGAGCTTTCTAAAGATGAAAGCAGAACATAAAGCATGTCACAGTGGCATTCTTACCAACAGGACATAGCTCAATTTTCTTTGTTTAGCGTAAGGTGGTGTTATTAGGAACGAAATAGAAGCAATAGTGGTACCGGAATAAATTGTTATGGCCTTGATTCTAGGCGCAGTACGCCAGTTGGAAATTTCCCATATTCATTCCAAACTCTCAGCATCACGCGATGGCAATTAGACACCAAGATACCGTTTGCCCCTATAGCAGTGGTTCCCAACTTTTTCAGTGTCCTGGACCCATTTGACGATTTGACTGAAAGCTGTGGACCCCTTTAATAAAAGCAGTTATTACTGTTCCGTACAAAAGCTATCATCCGTTTTGCGCGCTAAAAATCAGGAATGTTTCACGGTAATTTCATGTAAGAAATTGACATTGTTGCATAACATTCGAAATGCGTGAGGAATGGAAATGTGTAGATAAAGTGCGGTTAATGGAGGGGTAATTCAACTCACATACCTTTGTTAAAGTGAAAAAGCATGTCCGTTTACATTAGCTTCGGATGGGGGACAGGTGGCCTTTTCCGCTGGATTTTGAAATTTGATGATTTGCTATTACGCTTTACAGTTAAAAAATTTCTTAGTTTCGGAGTTGGACAAATGAAATTGCACCGTTGTTGCCACCCTGGAAAACCCTTCGGACTCCCATGACGTCAGGTGTGGAGATTTTTCTTGATGATGTCATGAAAATTGTGTATTTCATCCGCTCACATTCAAAGAAGCATCGAACGTTTTCAGAAGTGCAAAGACATGTAAGCAGACGCAATAGGGTTGCTATGTAATGCTGAGGTACGCTAGTTATCCAGAGGAAGAATTTTAAAGCGGGTGTTTTCGGCAAGAGACGCCGTTTTCCTTGCTCAACAATGACACTTAATGTCCACTAATTTAAGACAACTTTCGGCTTGTAAAATTGTTTTTCTTAGAACACAAATCGTTTGAATTTGTGGTTGCAAGCAAACGTGGAGCCTTGACGTTTTCATCAATGAATCATCACACATTGCCTTACCGGCGAGTGAAAAAATCGGTCTTGTCATGTAATCAGAGTCCGACCCGCGCAATGTCTCGTGTTTCAACTTTCATCTGATGTTAACTGCCACCCTATCTTACGGTAAATTTGGAAATATTCAGCTTCAATGGGAAGAGTCAGCAGCAAATCCAACGTAAATAAGGTGATGCTTATTTTTTAAGTGGTGAGGGCATGACACGGCCAATACCAACAGATAGCGTTCAACCTGCTTTCTCGATAAAGCGCATGTGACTGATCTGAAACCAAACTGAATTTTTCCTGTTGCTAGGGAAAAATTGAACGGCCGTCACAAGGAGACAAAGAAAACAGCCTTGTTAGAAATTCGTGGAAAGTTTTTCGCCTCAACCGCATTTATGGTATACGTTTACCTTATTACACAGATCAACAAAAAATGATTTTGTTTTGATCGACATTTCATAACTTTTTCAGAGTGCATTTGGGTGCTGATTCCAAATCGACATTCATTTTCTTTTGGCACATCAAATTTTGTAGTTATAGTAAATGTTTCTTGGTTATGTAAATAGTTATATGCTTTCGAGTAAAAATAACCTGATTGTTCGGTCCTTACGAAGGTTGTTAATTTATTACAAATACAAATAGTCCAAGAAACAGGCTGGACAAATAAGCAGAGGACTTATGCTTTGATAATGGAACTCATAAAACCTCTGAAAGTGTTTTAAATAAGACACTTCCATAAGGCATGGCTGGATCATCACGACACAACAACTAGCAGTAGTCCCCCTTCATTGATGTTTTCCAAATCCCCTGATATCTTGCTTCCATAGCCTGAATATCTTATTGAAATCACTTCACCCTGGCGGTCACTCATGGCGCCAAAGTTTTTCCAAAACACCCTGGTGTGAATGAAGAAAATGCATCTTCAGAGACATATGAAATCCCATCTCCTTGTAAGCTAAAACAATTCTGCTGCTCCTTATTAAGTTCGAGCATATCCACCTGAATGCTTTCCGAGTTTCTACTTGTAGTGGAGAAAATCAACTCAAAGTCCCGATCTGTCGAAATCTTTACAATCTCTTGGCCTACAAAATTCGGCCTACAAAATTCCTTCGTTTTATTTATTTATTTATTTATTAACAAACAGCCAATGATGGCAGGCCAAACCTGAAGAGATCATTGGCAACGCAAAGATTAACATGAAAGAAAAATGACGCACACACACAAATAAAACAGCACAAACAGAAAACGTGTTAAACGGTGAGGTTATATTAAAAGAGTGGATTTTTGGACAAAAAAAAGACACGTTTGCTCAAACAAGCGTAAGGACGGATTTTTAGACAGCTTAGGGTGTCCAAAGAGAAGTACTTCTACCAGTTCAGTTCGATTCAGTGCATCAATCGAAGAGTAGGAAAACACATTTTCCTCAACAAGAATCTTAGAAACATTTGTGATTAACATATGGCGTGTCGCGCAGGTGGAAGGACACTCAAGAAACATGTGAATTTAAGTCTTAACAGCACCACATTGACAGATCTGATTGTAATGGCCATCTGTGTTCAATTTACTATGTCCTAAACGAAACATACACAAGATAGCAGTTGCGTTAGTATTGCAACCGTGTAAATGCCAAGCATTAGTTTTTTTTGGGAAGGAATAAATCAGATACTTTGGAGCAGAATTGGCGTGAACTAAAACTATGAAGGTAAGTGGGTAGCGAATTCCAGAGTTTTGAGCCTTTATGGAAAAAAGACTAATGTAGGGAATGTGATTTACAGGAGGGTAGCTGAACGTTCGTATGGAAACGTGAAGAGTAGTCGGAAATATTTAAACACTTTGGAGCAAGGGCGGATAGGAATGACGGACGTGATCCAAAAAGGATGGTACGGAAGGTTTTAAGAATGTGAAACTGACGACGGACAAACAATGGGGTAAGACATAATTCTTTCAGAATAACCTCGTGGGATGTGGTCCTAAGGCAATAAGGATAAGTTTAGCTGCAGCAGTTTGAACGCTTTCGAGGAGATTAGAATCAGTAGTCGCACAGTTATCAAAAATAATATCACCATAATCAAGGATGGGCAAAATATATGCACGATAGAGTGCTAGAACTGAATACCTGGGAAGAAAGTTCTTAATCTTTTTCAACGCGTTAATTATTGACATTGCTCTGTGATGCAGGGTTGGGATGTGTAAATGCCAAGTCAGAGATCGATGAAAAATAAGTCCTAGATTCTTGTGAGAAGCACTTTCAGTTAGTGCTTGGTTGCAGAATCGTAGTGGAGGATGAAGAGATGGATTATTTGTAATGGTGAGAACTTCGTTTTTTGCAGAATTAAAAGTAACACTCCACAAATCTGACCACATCTCCAACTGACGTAGGTAATTAGATAACGTAGTATGTCTATATCAAAATCATGAACAGATGCTACGACAGTTAATTCATCAAGTTTGTCATGACACCTTGAGGCATAAACACTACGAGCGTTTATATGACAGATTTTTAAATTACGCATGATCATCATATCAAAAAATTAATAATCGAAATTGATCAAAGATGATAAATACACCTAAAGTAAACTGACAACGAAAATTTGTTGTTGTAAGTTCAAACCACATTATTTCAGCATCATTTGATTCAAAATCGTAACAGCGAACACAAAAAACATCATTTTTAACATGGGCTAAGATGCCACCGCCATGTCGATTGCGGTCTAGAAGAAAAGGGTCAGTATAGCCATTAAGATAAACAGTAGCGTTATCAATCGAATTCAGTAGAACAGACTACAACAAATTTTTATTCTGTGACTAGGAGTTCGAATTCATCTAAGTTTGGAGTGCTGTTATGAGCAAGTAGCAAGTACGCTTCTCGTGTTAACATGAAGAGCTGAAAAAATTGTTGAATTTAACGCCATTCCTTATTAAAGCTAATCGGGCAATACCCTCTTACCGTTGGCGTAAAGGCAATATTCCACACCTTAATTTTTCATCTTATCTTTTTCCCCGAAGAAAATAGTTTGGAAGCTTTCTTTAGCAGGACTTTGCGCTGTTCCTGCATGGACCGTGGCAGATGTTTCGTAATATTCTTTCGAAACTGTCTTGCTCTTGGTGCCAGTTTTAAAACCATATTTTTGTCTTTCATTTTGACGAACTTCACTATACTATAGCTGGAACCTGTGAAGTTGAGCTGGAAGGTTGTAAAGCCGATTTAAGTTTTGGAAGTCGGTGAACATTGGCAAACGATATTTTTGCAAGGTCAGGTTCTGAATATCGCGAGGAATTGGCAAGAAATGAGCGTATCACATGTTCGCTCTGCTCTGGAGTCTCTTTGGGAGATTCTACAGGTAATCCGTGAAAGAGAAGGTTATATTCTTTTGATTGCAATTCAGAAACTATTTCAGACTTCCTTGTATTCTCGCGCATTTCTGCCAACTCTTTTCCAACACCTTTGAGATCAGATGTCAAATCTGCGATTGTGTTGTATCGCAGATTTGACATCTGATCTCAAATGTGTTGTTGTATGCATGCTCTAAACTTGTTTCATCCAGCTGCAAGCGTTCCATAAAAGCTTTTTCAATTACTGAAAGGCGTTCAGAAAGTCTCGTTTCTACTGATTGCAGTAGATTGTACAGGTCCGATAATTGTAGAGCGTCGTTTCCCTCGGGCGCCTGACCAGTCTTGTGCTTTCTTAGAGTAATTGCACTGTTCTGTTCCATACTCGTTTTAACTGTTAATCTATTTGAACCACTGACAGTCAACATTAACAAGACTCAAATACTCTATGAATATCAGAGGCAAATCCAAAAAATTCACCAAAGCCTCAAACCCGAAGAACAACTGACAAACTTCAGAAGAAACCTTTCCAACGTTCCCGAAAACAGCTGTCTAGAAAACACGTCCGTTCAGCTCGACGGTCGGTAACGGAATTCCTTCGTTTAATTTGGCTTTGGTGAGATTATGAAACTTGTCACATAGATAGTCAAAGTCAAAAAGCGTTGGAATTGCATTTGCCCATCACTTCCACAAAATTTTTCATCAAGTCTCATTTTATATGCAGAGGTGACATCAGGACTTTTTAGAATTTCTAGTGGAGTTGGAGTATGCTGAACTCCTGAACACTGTTAACTCCATCAAAATACTAGGTTCTTGTGGATCAATGTTGCTTTTTACAGTGCTCTGCAGCAGAACAGCTGTTCCACACGCACAAATACAGCAGTAATTGGTAACTCTTCTGTGCATTCCCGTGAATGTGCTTGTAACCTTGAGATCTCAACACAGGCTCCACTGGTAGTCAGTGCAGCCAACTTAAAAGCATTCAAAACAATATGAATGCTATCATAAGATCCATTCAAATGAACCGAATGTGCAATGGGGATTTAATATTTTACATTACCTACGTGCACAGAGATATCAATACGTCACTTACTAAAACAGTTCCTTGCATTTAAATCACTCAGCTAAGGTTAGTACACTTGTTTTTCTTTCGCAAATTTTCTGTCTGCTATATCAATTATTATTATTTTATGGTACGTCACAATCCAAAAATTGCTAGCTTCTGTTGTTAATAGGCCCGTGTTAGACTAGGTAGGTTACTGGAAGCCAAAACATACACAAATCTCAAAAAATAGATGCACTCGGGGCCGGTGCTAGGAATTGCTGGATCTAATTAGAAAACTGATGGCGGGACCCCCACCGCATCCAGAAACTCCATGTTTCTCCTAAATGATGCTTTGAATTTTCATGCTCACGACATAGCTTGTATGAAGATTAGACTAGTTGTTGAGACCACGTGATGATAATGCACTGGCTGTCTTCAAACCAGTCCAGTCGCCACGAATGGGGTCTTTTGTGGGCTTAGCCCTGCAAACGAAGCTCCAGACCTCCCGAATTGAAATATGAAACACTATAAATCAGTGTTTTTGCCAATTTCAGTGTCAAACCCCTTGCAATAACGTAAACGCCCTATTGAAGACTTTCTGGCGACGGTTCTGGTTCAAACTAAAAGGTGTTATACTGTGAAAGCAATAATAATATCTATCAGCGGACTAACAAGGGTACATGATCCAAGGTCTTTCAAACACACTCCCCATTTGGAAGTTTCCTCTTACGATACAACATTCAAACACACAATCTTTTTTCGTTTCTTAACTGAATGTCGACCAGTGCATGCGAAAGTGACATGGGCAAGATATTCAATGCTACATAGAGCAATGATGGAGTTTCGAGAATTGGTCTCGGTCTCGAGCTCGACACGTGTCTCTCGAGCTCACGTTACACTTTCGAGACGTGTCTTGAGACCCGTTTTTTTCAAGTCTCGGTCTCGAATGTCTCAGGTCTCGTCTCGGTCTCAAAAGACTTCGGTTTCGAGTTATTAGTCCCGAGGCTTTGCATGAGTTTTCTTTTATGAAGTCTTGCAAGAAGCAGCTCCTTAAAAACGGTTTTGAAAAACGATTGTTCAAAATTCAGCCGTTCAAAGCGGGCAGTGGCTAAGCTTTCTTTGTTGTTATGCCAGCCTACTGGCGAGATGGAGAAAACAATTTGCCCTCTATCCTGTTTAAAATTTGTACTGAATTCAGTGAAAAAGTGTATGAACCAGTGAAACCGCAGCGCATAATTTCTAAAACGATTGCAACGAGACGTTGGGAGTGCTTTGCTAAGGACTTTCTTTCAACAGTTTTTTCAATCAGTTTGTTATAAAAACTCAGTGGTGGTCTTACCAATTTCTCGGCCCTTGTCACAGACGGAGTTTGTTACAAAACATCGCACAAATTATTATTTTGGTTGCTTCGATGACGTCACCATGTTCACTCAACCGTAGTAGCTCCGACCTTTTTGAAATTTTCGCAAAAAACGAGGCCAATTATGGAGATTTTAGCCATGGCCCAAAAACTTCTTGGCTACGCCCATGGTGGTAGCACTCTGTTTAACGATTCTATGCTCAAGGATAGGTGAAGCAGCATGTAGGCCCAGGACACCTTTACTATACCTGCAAGAAAAGCATAATCTAGCCTAGCATCTGTAGGCTACTTGTTCCATATCACTCCAGAGCAGTGTTGCCAGATGGTTGTCACATAAAACTGCTAAATAATTTCACAAAAAACTGCTTGATTCTGCTAAAAATCATGTCACAAGTTTTCAGTTAAAACCTGCTAAAAGTAGTGAGATTCTGCCAAAAATATGCTGTTTTTGTGGTGATTAAAATCAACCTATAACGTTACATATCAATTCTTCGTCTTGCACCTTCACTATCACAGGACAAGAGCAGAAAATATTCGTCTTGGCCACCACATTTTTTCCCACAATTTCCTTTCTGTTGACATTTTGAGCAACGTAAGTGCAGCTTACCTCTTTTTGCATGACACACAAGTTTTTAAGAATCTCTTTCAAATGGTCGCATGTGTTTGCAAAGTAGAACAATGCTCAGCGATTAACAGGCTGAGCATGCTGTAGCTTCAGCCCTCGCAACTTTTTAAGGAATGTAGTCATTTAGCCTAATGCACTTACAAAGCACAAAAGCAAATTACATAAGCTTCACTAATTTTGACTCAATTATCTGCTTGAAGCAGCTTCATAATAAAAATTCCGAACGATTGAAAGCAGGTGGTTGTGCCTAGTGCTGATGTTGCCCAATTTAAAGTGTCTTTAAGAAGATTAAGTATATTTTTGATGAAGACGCAAACGTTTTCATCTTGAAACTGTTGAAGCGCATATTTCTGGTCAGGAATTTGTTGCCTGCTAAGCCTGCCAAACTGTTCCTGCTAGAAAAACAGCTTACTGCTAGATGAAAATTTTACTGCTAACAGCGAGAAAATCTTGCTAGATTTAGCAGCAAATCAGCTAAAATGGCAAGATTGCTGCAGATAGTCTTGTCAACAATCTAGTGGGGCAAATTGTTTCCAGAGAGTCAGGCTAGATGGCTTCTTCACCATGTCCATGTTGCGATGTGCACATTTCAAAACTTGTCAGATTGTGTGTACAGTCTTAGACCATCAAGTTCAGCCATGTGGTTTTTGCTTCCCATATATACACCACAATCCACTACGCAAATAACACAATGGCATACACCATACAGCAAAATATAGCACCACACTGCTGCTTAACTTAAATAGGCAGAAAATACTTCAGCACAAGGTTGGAAGCTTGGCGTTTTTTATGCGAAAATTTGACCGTTTGGAAATTTGGCCTAATTTGCATTATGCCCCACATTCCGCAATTTAAATAACCTAAGTGTTTCCATGTGCACTCTCACTAATACGCTTCACTTCCTGACTTAACAGTTGAAAATATCCACGTTAGCATTCCAAACCTAGAGAATAGGTATGATCAATGACGCATAATGGTCATGGTATGTCATCAATCGAACGAACTTGTACTTTGTGGTTTATTTCCTGAACGCGCCGACTGAAGTTCACTGATTCGTTGAGCAGAATGTTACATTGATCCAGAGTTGATTGGTGGACACGGTGAGATCACTCGACTGGTTGGTCCTGAATATATTTAGATTAAAGAGACCAATGTTCCCAGCGTGTGAACATGCTTTCAAATTCTCGTAAGTCTATCACGGATTAAAAATAGACATCCAGTTTTTTCAGAAATTTTGTCTAGATTGATGCTGTTGAAAATGCACCCAAATTATGAAATCCAAGTTGTTGTTCTGTTTTTATGGCAATTCATATTCAGGCAATAAGTGATTTTTCGAGTCGTCCAACTAATGTTTGTTTTTTTATCGTAAAACTCGAAAAAGTTATGAAAATATGCCATTAAAATATTATTATAGTTTTATAGTTCTATTTAACTGATCCAAGCGTTTTTTTGTCCATCCCTTTCATCTCAAGAAGTTTGAAAACGATGTTACCAAAATGGGAACGTTGGTCCGTTACAGTACAAAAATATCCATCTTTGTCAACAGACGTGAATACAGTAATATGAGGACAATAGTGAAGTAACTTTTAATCCCATTGTTTTGTCACACTGCAGCGCTGTTGAAATGTAGCTCACTGTTCGACAGATTTGAAGAGTTTGCCACTTGCATCAATCTATTAAATCACAAAGTTACAATGAAATTGCTTCCCAGGATAGCAAGCATGGCTGCAGCGATGAGTAAAGCAATAAGACCACTTGTGAATTTCAACGAAATCAAGCATAACAAGTGAGAACGGCAATTTACAAAAAATAGGCTGAAGAGAAAAGTAGGAGGTGAAAGTCCTTCAAACATGATTTTTTCTGAGATAGTGTTTTTCCTGAAAAATTGATTTTTTGTTTGCCCACCAAAGCTTCTATGTAGGGGGTGTTCCGTGTACTGGGAGAGTGTTTCACAGATGCAGCTGTATAGCGGTCGTCGAATCTTCTGTTCCTTGACCTCCAAAATGTCATGCTACATCCAGTTTTATTGCAAATCTGATGCTGTGAATATTCTTTTTGATTTAATGCCGAGCTCGTTTTGATTCTTCCAAATGAGGCTTTCTACACATTCTCACAGGGCAAAAACTATGGGGATTCCCGCAGATCTGACAGTAGCAATTCGCTGAAATCGAAAAATCTCGGTATAGATGAATCAATAGTTTCGTATTGGGGTTTTCACAGCACTAAACAGTTTATAAAAGCAAAACCAGTGAAATTTGAATAGAAACTGTGGATCCTGTGTAGTGTTGACGGTTTTCCGTATAACCTCGTTTTATACCTACTGTGGAAAAGAATCTCAAAGAACCGCCCAATTGGAAACACATGTTGTAACCACCATGTTTACTTCAGTAAGCAGCAATAAACATGTGTTTTCTTTGATGATTTTTTACAAGCCACCAGTTGTGTGAACTGTCTGCCAAAGATATCAAAGCCTGTGTTACGATAGTCTACACTCTACAGTCAGAAAAAATCGAATTGGACACTGCCCTTTGCTTTCAAACAAGGACTGTAAGAAACAGTCCAGAGGATCTTACGATTACTCAAATGGCAGTGGTATTTATGTAAGATGGAACGATAACTGTCCAGTCACGATTGGCAGCTTCAGCATATCCACCTTAGTTCATCTTGCTCATAAAACAGGGAACCAACCAATACGTCTACAAGTTAATGCAGTCTCATAACTCACTAATCACTTTAAAGTACTACTGCAACTTTTACCTTGCGCAAAAACTTCATACATCCATCTTGTTATAAGTATAATTGAATAAAGCATGAAGAAAATTTACTAATACTATCAATACTTATTTCTAAATCTCTGCAGGTATAGGGCAAAGGAAAATATTAATGGTTCAAGAAAGCAAGGAAAGTTTCCCCGAAAAGATTTAAACATATAGTTCTGACTCGAAACGAAACTGAAAGCAATTGATGTAATACTGAATTATAGCAGCCATTGAAGCATACAGCAGACCATGCGAGTAAACACATATACATTGGTGTTTACAAGATAATTATCTCAAGCAAAACCAGTTTCTGAAATAACTGTTTGAACAATGGAGTTCCCTAGGGCCAAGTTGAGGTTTGTAAGAACTTATTGTTTTTTATTTTCCGTTGTCCAAATGTACAGGTAAGCATGCCTTTCATCTGCAATAAATACTTTAAGAACAAACCAACCATAATCTTCATGAGACTGGAATGAATGAAATATGCAGTCTTTACTCACATAGCATATCAATCAGATTTCAATGTTTGCTTGACCTTTATAGGTTACAACCACTACACTTATGGCAGCAAAAACTTAAGCAAGTTAATATCACAAAACTCCAAATCTGTGGTAAGCTATGTGCTTAAAACATAGGTTTATTGCTGATCCGTCAGCAGTAACTGGCTAACACTTCGTCCAGTTCAAACCGTCTGGCTCAATGAACTGACTCAATCCGGCAAGCATGGCTCGAGCAGTTGCACAAACGCAAGTTCCCCTGTCCCGATGTAAAGCCCTGCTATTGAAGACTTCCTAGCGACGGTTCTGGTTTAAACCTCACATCCTTTCGCGCGACGGTTTCGTTGCGTTCGATTATATTAGCAGTCTGAAAAAGTAACTTACACGCGAATCGTGAACCTAGCTGTTGGAACCTTTTGGGTGCGTTTTACTTGACGTGTTGTGCTCGTGTGTGTGAGATTTTACAGCCGTGGTAAGCGAGTGGCAATGTGGTCCTCACGTTGTGCTTTAACGTCTTTATGCGGCCACATATGTGCAGTGTGTTTGGTTTTTCTGCACACAGATAAGAAAAAACAGATATGAAACATAAAAAACGTAGGCCAAGTGTTTTGTGAAATATTTTAACCGTGACATTTTCGGTTGGTTAGGTTTTGATACTGTTCTCCTCAACCAAGTACGATTTCAACAATTCCGTGTCATTGAACGCTTTTGCGTCGAAGGCAACAATTAAGCGCAGTGATCGTGGGGCACTCCAGTATTGATTTAGAATTTATTGACCGTACTTTTAAGAGTGTCAATCGTCATTTTCGGCTTTTCCCAAAATGATTAACGCTTTCCATTTTACCTGGGTGTAGCGCTCCGTTGAATGGCGCCCCTTTGATATAGATTAGCCCCTTTTTGGAACCTTTCGAATTAAAACTAGAGATTTCAAAAATACTCCAACTAAACAGCGTTACTCCAACTAAACAGTGTTTTAAACTTTACTGAACTGCAGGCTTTATATGCCGGACTTTTACCCAAGCTCTAATATCGAATAGTATGAACAATACCATTCGTTCATAATAATACCACTGTTCCCTGTTCCCTTGTTCCTTTGAAATTTACAAATGCTGAACTGGTAGTGCTTTAGGTTATTCACTTTTACATCAGTTTGTATTTACGTTAAGAAAATTCCTTCCTTCAGAAGCATAAGGGTGTCTCCCAATATTTTCACCATGCAGACTTTTACTTACACATTCCAGTTACTGTTAGGTCCCCTTTGAAAACAGATTACAAAGAGTGGATAATAAGTTTTTCACCAAAAATGAGGAAAATGTACGTGCGAAACACCTCGAGGGATGCCCTGTTGACTCCCTTAAATCCACCACTAGTGTCATCCACTTCAACAGCAGAGATCACGACTGTTCTGAAGAAAGCATTATGACTAGAACGGTCACCAGACCACACAAAATTCCAAAAAAGGTAATCAATGCACACGCAGAAGTAAGCATTTCACAAATAGAAATCAGCGCACACGCTTAGTACGTAATCAAGAGAAGGTTCGCGCAGAACAGCAAGTGAATATCGCTGCGCCAAAGCTTTGGGTTGTGAGAGGTGCTGCTATATTAGGAAAGACTTGGTAAATGCATATTTTGTCAAAGACGAAGCTCGCGTCCGGATCACAAATCATGTCAGACTTATCGGTTGAGCGACTGACGCCTGCGAAACCTCCATTTCATTACAGTGGAGTCGATTTTTTGGTCCTTTTGCAGTGCACTAGTGGCGAAGCTACGTGAAAAGATATGAAGGCATATTCACTTGCACAATATTGAGAACTGTGCATTTGGAAGTTGTTCATGCATTAACGGTCGATTTATTTCTGGATGCTTTTAGAAGATTCCTCCCCCGCCGAGGTAAGGGGAACAATTTGTTCAGAGACAAAGAAACGAATTTCATATTTTCGCTCTGCTGAAAGTTTTTGATGCTTCATTGTTGCAGCAGAAAGTCACTGACGAGTGCTTGTTAACACTCGTGACGGAGCACGGAGGTCAAGAACGTACTGAATTCTGGATCGCTTATTCCAATTTACGTCAACACAAAAATCAAATAAACTCCGCAAAATCGAATCAACTCAATTCCAAAAGAATGACGCAACCACTCGCAATGCACCCTTTAAGAACCGCAAAATCAATAAGTTGGCTTTAACTTTGGCCAGTCATGACTTTCCGACCGATGGTGCTAGAGAGGTGGTGAATCTGTCTAAAAAAGCAGAAAGTCTTCTATGCTCAATTTAAAAAAATCTGGGCACTTTTGGGTATGCACTTTTGTTGATGCGACGTCGCCACAGGGTTAGATTAGGGGATTTTTGGACGACGTGATCAGAGCCTGAAACGAACTTTCATGTGGCAATTTGCCCGTTTTCTCCTTTAAAAAATGAACTAGGCGCAAAAATGTCTGCTTCCATAAAGGTATTCAATAGCTCGCTAGCTATCGGTCAGCAAGTTATGACTGGATAAAGTCAAAGACAACATAGTGGCTTTGCGGTCTTTAAAGAGAGAAGACGGCACCAATACGAATTATGAAGTGTTCTGACAAATTATGGACAACGAAATACATTTCATTTTGTTGTGTCTCGCTGAGTGACGAAGCAAAGCAGATAACAATGCAATAATATAAGAAGCAAATCAACTTTTAATGCAGTTTTGTCATTGCATATACCTTGCACTGTTGGTCTTGTTAAATGAAAAGACGAAGCCCACCACCAGTAAGACTTGCTGGTTATTCCAAATCGCGTTGTTCCAGAATACCTTGCATGTTCGGCGGCGTTTTTATGGACAGTGATGTAACCTCCAGTATCTTTCAATATCAAACCAGTTACAATGTCATTACTAAGACACATGGCAATTGTGCATTCAAGGCAAGAGTGAATATCATTAGCTTAGTAAATGGGATTTTCGTTCTCAATTGATGTTGTGAATTAGAGTTTGCTTCATGTAATCTTTCTCGTTGTGGATAAAAAGGGTCGTGTTTGTTTTAGTTTAAAGTTTGTTCAGGTTTATCAAAAACTTTCTTGTTTGGCATTAAATTGACTTACAATTTTTGATACACGAGCTCTCGTATATTTGGATTTCGAAGTGTCAGAGATGCTCTCCAGCATCGGATGATCTTGATATCATTGTGCTGTAAAACATCGCTTGTGGACAGCTTCAGGCTAATATCAGTTAACACTTTGAGAACCGGGTTAATTCAAGTGGTTCGAAAAAAACAGCTGATTCGCACGTGGCTTTGCGCGGGAATTTTCTCTTGAACATCATTTAATGTCGACAAAACGATAAACATTGTTTCACGCATTCGATATGCTGTCTGCGTTTGAGCCAAATGCATACTGCATTGTATATTTACTTCTCTGGTAGCTTATTAAAATATTTGCTGGTTGTTATCAATTCTATTTGTTTCATGAACATATAAACTAAACGAGGAACAGATCGTATTCACAAACGTTTATTGAACTTTTTCAACCTTTTTCTAACATTGATTACTCTTTGCTTGTTTATGTCCTGCAGCATCCGTGTTTGTTGATCAGGTACGTGGTTTTGTTAAATTGCTGATAATCATAAACTTGTGAGACGGCAAACTAATTCCATTAACTGCTATGCCAATTAAACCCAGATTGAATTGTTGTTTTTTTTAGATTGGCGCACTGTCGGTCCATTGTTTCAAAGATTTTCTTGCTTGACGTTAATAAGTTATTCTTTGGTTTAATTTTTGTGTGTTGGGCAAAATATTTACTGAAGAGGATAGCCGTTTTCAAAACAAATTCTAAGTGACCCCGAGAGAGTAATTACAGTGATTGCGTTGCGTTGTCATCAGTAGACCACATTTCGCGTCCCGCAGAGAGTTGCAGCAAAGACATAAATAATACGTTAGGGCTAGGCTCAGCTGAAGGGACTTCGAGATAAGCAAAATTTTGTTCCATCTGTCAAACGGTTCCCCACATCTGGCCTTATTCTTCGCATGGTTGCAGAGCTCAGTCTGCTTATGAAAGAGTATTTTGTCTATAGCCCTGTCAGACGTCCCTACTTCGGACCAGGATTGACCTGGAGTTTAGATGACTAAGAATATTCCAACATCCTGAGAGTATTCCAACGTTAAACGAAAGTAATATCAAGAAACGTAATCGGGTGTTGCAAGTTTATTTTAACACTTTCAGGGAAACACTTCCCACAGGAGGCAAAACAACGCTTTCATAATTTCAGGGATGATGTATTACATGTGCACCTATCTTGAAAGAATGGGCTTTCTTGTTTCACTTGTTTTCATTTCTACAACTTTCATAAAAAATGATATTACCTTACCTGGTACATATTTTTTAATTGGGACTTGCTTCTCAAAACTTTCCAGAAACCGGTTTAAAATAAAGTGGCAACGAAGTCGGATATGCAAACTTTATTCGACGTTTTATGGCCCTCAGAAAAACTCGTGTTTCTCAAATGTTTAATGCCAGCCTCAGGGCAAAAGAAACTACAGTATTTTGTCACGTTGAATTCGTGCTGAAATCGTCAACACACCAATCAGAAACGCAAATGATCTGTTTTTTGGGTGCTTGATCAATGATGCAATATTCTTCTCTGCAACATCACGATGTCTCAATATGTTTCAGTTTTGATAGAAAGCGTTTGAAGAAAAACAGCGCATTTGACCACGTGATTTTGCAAATCGTTTTTTTTTGAGATTGTCAATGGATCAAAAAGTTGCATTACTTTTCTATTAAAAACAATGTCTATTGAAATATATTGTGTTTCAGATTGTACAGCGACAAATAAAAGTTTTAAGATGTGCAATACCAGCATTAGTTTGCATTTGCTCATCAACATAATACAGCTGAAGTTTCTTGAAGTTTTTAATCTTCTTTACAAAGCAAGCATTTTAATCAGCGAGTTTTTACAAAAGGCTTTGAACACTTGCAAAAGTTTTTTTCTGCTACGTCATTTGACCCACTTATTTTCCTCATTTGGAACAAACTGAAGCACACGGACCTTACCGTGTCTGCGAAATTATGTTCTTAACTCACTTGTTATGATTCCCGAATGGATTGCAGCGGCGCATACGTACGAATCAGACCTGTACACGTTAGTTCCCCACAATCTACTCGCTATTGATTGACATCCGGCAGGACAGTTCACGATGAACTGAGCAGCGCTTTGCGAGTCCGCTGTCTTTAGACATATGTCTGTAATCAAAACGATAGTAAATGTGCATCAGTTCTTGCTTAGTTTTAGTTTGAAAATTACATTTCCTCACTATCGCTAATCCACTGATGATTTTACATACTTAGACGTTAGATCTAGGTAGGTTCATAGCAAATCAAGCTTCTGCTGAGGATTTTTTCATTTATTTCCGAGCCTGTAGTCTGCTTACATAATCTGTTGATGAACGATTTTCAATGCATATTGCATTATTTGTTTCTTTGGTCAAATATTAGTTTAAATTTACTGCCAGGTAAGCCAACGTTTTTCCTTGTAGCTTTTGCGATTGTACAAAATTGAAGTTTTTAGCTGTTTGTTTGTCAACTTGAGACTTTGAAAAGCACTGAAGATCAGTTCTCAACTCACTGAAGCCAGTTGGCTTTTTCACATTACCTGAAGTTGCCAACACTAAAACTGCAACAATTAGCGTAAACTGTAGTTAATTCATTGTAAATTTACGAATGTTACTATGGCCTTCGTTGCTGAAACGCAAAAACGCACTAACTCAAAACATGAATCCAGAAGTGGTGAAGCCACTAATATCAAGTTGGCGTTATGCAGTGTCGGTTTTCTCTGTCAGCGCCAAAACCTCTTACACGCTGGCAGTAAATCGTATTGCTGACCGAACTTTTCCCGTTATTTTCATTATAAGTTTCGAACTACTTACTTAGTTTGACCACACGCACATATCCCTTTAAATACAACTGCTGAAACTGCAGTGCCGCAGAGGGACATCGCTGATGTTGGCGTTTCACTACAAGAGCAGTGTGGATGCTTTTGAGATTGGTGTTTTTGTTGTGAAACGAATCAAAAACAATTACGTAATTTTGTGAAAAATTGAAATTAGGCTAAAGCAAAAGCTGTTAATGTTTCAGCTTCGACAACAACCTCCAGCTACAATTACAAACTCTAGCTTTCATATAGGCTTTTGTGGTATCAGCCGACTGGGCCCTGCTTTCATCTTTTTGCGATTATTCAAACTCGCGCAAATCTGCATTCACGTAACCTTACTCCACAGGTGAAACAAGCAAAGAACCTATCGCAAAATTTTTTAAGCGCATCGTCAGTCTTGCAAAACATCTGCAAGCAATGCTGACAAGTGAAACGTTGAAAGGCTAAAGCAAGGGCAGAGAAAGCGAACAACCTCAAGACCGTAGTGAATAAATCACAAAACACCAACTCCGACAATTTGTACTGAACGCAATCCGCAACAACCACTTCTTGGCTTTATTAAACTAGAATTGCTATACACCGGACGAAACAGAGTCAGTTCACCAGCACGCGTCCCAGAGTAAAATGCAGTACCACGGCGATGCAGGCAGGCGCCCACCGCGGAATGTCAAGTAATCAGCCAATCAGCGCGGGTGCAAGAAACCA
>Ga0210059_1005004_pt1 | contig 21322 bp, 10 predicted proteins | sample Ectturendosymbi2_FD_188042 | JGI IMG/M metagenome (GOLD analysis project Ga0210059, IMG submission 188042) | Ecteinascidia turbinata endosymbiont from Florida, USA - Sample 2 (SPAdes) (version 2) | ecosystem: Host-associated > Tunicates > Ascidians > Unclassified | place: Key West, Florida...
TCCGTATCCGGTTGCAAACTCACTATCCTGCCGGATATCCAACCGGCAAACCGGATAGTGATCATCTCTGCTGAATATATCGTACTTCCTTCGTCATCAACTCGATTTGATTTGTTGTCCTGTAGAGGGCGCTGGATCTATTTATAAAAGGTTTGGAAGCGAGATTAATTGTGAAAGTTAAATTGCAGTTATTTGTTAAGAAAATTGATTGTAAAAGATGAATAAAGCTATTTGTTTTACACTGTTTCTACTATTTTTAGATATCGATTTTTGGTTTCGCACGCCAGAGGTTTTGTGAAAAAAGATTTTTATGGCTTGGAGATAAAAACTCCATGGCGCCCATTTGTGTAGGTGGCGCTGTTTTATTTGTTTTTTAAAGCAAGTGAAACCCAAAGAATGACTTTCGCCCTGGTTGGGATTGGGTTGAGAATGGTCGAAACCAAGCTTGACTCAGGGCGACTAGCCTATGTCTGACGTCTAGCATTAGCATTTGGTGCTTTTATTATTCTGGTTATGCTGCACTGACTATACAGAAGTTTCTTTCCTAGGCTAGCTTAGCTTTTACTAAAAAAAGTCTACTAATCTAAACTGAAGTGGCAGTGCAGTTCTTAATTCTTTCATTGAGTTTGACTGGCCTACCGGGTACCCGTTCACTGTGACTGTCTCACTGTGTCGAATTTACGCAGTTAGCTGTTTGCGCTTCGCGTTTTCTTATATTTCAATATTTTTCTACTCTAATGTTAGATTCATTGTCTATGATTGTGGAATAGTTTGATGAATTGGCCTTGTGCTGTGCAGGTACATCACAGTAGTTTCTGCTGCCACTGTCTGTCCACTGGCTGCCACCAGCTTGCCTTTCAACAGGACTGCCACATTTCTATTAATTTGGCAGGTGTCTTCTAGTCCCAGGTGTGTGTTGGCAAAACACACTGAGACTGTAGCAAAATGTAAACTGTTAGTGTTGTAGAATGTGTGCAATGATATGAATTCATTGTGACCTGGACGAAATCTTGTCACATCATCTGGTGATTAGTAAAGCTTTGTTTTTTTTTCTCATGATGCTCAACGCCTCAGAAGTTTCAAGCGATGTGGAGCATAGATATTACAACACTCTCTGTAGTGTACTGTAGAATCAGGCTGTGTCTGTGTGCTTGACAAGATAGTTAATGAATGAGCAAAGTAACACTGCACGAACCTGACAAGGTGGAAACTTACAGAAAAAACTAATGTTCGAAAGGCAATAGCTCATTGAATCAAAGGCAAGAGCCTGAAAAGGTGGGTAATAATTGGTCAATATACTGAGAACAACTAAAAAAATCAAATAAAACTTGTACACAGGCTAATCTTGTTGGCAATGTTCCCTCTGACACAGCTAGGGGCAAATGCTGGTGTAATGACTGTATTCCTTTGGGTCACCATACATATCAAGTTTCTTTATAATAAGGCCGCCCAAAAAATGGCAGGTTCACTTTCCATACACACCAGTGGTTTCAACTGCGACTGGTTGAAAGCAGTAGTTGTTAAGGAGATCGTTATATTTTCAACATTTTGCAGCCTATGTTGCTACAATGCCGAAAACCAATACCAAAATTAAGTACAAAAAAGTAAGTAAGAACACAGCCAAAATGAAATGGTATAAAAAAACAATCAGACAAAAATATGTACACAAACAATCCAAAATAGAGTCACAACAAATGTAGCATATATCAAAAATAAAAAAAAATGCAATAGACATCAACATAACACAGATGATGGTGGGCAAGCAATGGGTGAAGAGATGAGGCATGTAGTGTACAGATGAGCAGGTGAGGCAAGCATATAGGTGAAGCAATAGTGGTTATGAGCCAGAGGGCAAGGCATTTTAGTACAACATTTCATAGCAAAAACAAGTAGCATGGGCGGAAAACAATGTTTATAAATACACATCCGATCATGAAGAAAAGTAGATTTACCCACAGACCATAATTAGGTGGGTTGCATGTATGACTTGTTCCCAACCAGATGCATGGTGTCACCAAATGAAGTTGAAGAGTAAAGGATGTGAGCAGGTTACAGTATTATTAGCAGTATATAATCATTATTGATTTCAATAAGTATTAGGTACATGAAAAACAAAACAACAAAAAAAGGGTTTAGTATGTTAGAGAATCATTTAGTTCTAAGGTATAGTTTCACAAAAAGTCATAGCTTATCTATGCAGACTACCCATTTATTTCACAAGTGTAACTGGTGTCATGTCATTGACACCGTCATTCAACTTTATGTGACTGTGGGCCTAGGAATTAGGCTGAAGTCAATGTCCGTTGCTACAATGCCTGCTTGAATGGCGCTATAAGTATGCATTGATTGTTTTAGTACAATTTCAAAAACAGCAGTCATTGCTGATTGATCTGCATCTAATCTATAGTTCATTAATTTAATCCTTATTTTAATTAGGATATGCTGAATATTTTGTTTGTCGAAAATGTTAACTTTTAATTGTACATGACTAATTTGATAAATTTTGATGTTGGAAATGTAGATTACTTATACCAGCATGGTCCAACTACTTTGTGACAACTAGCAGGCCACTTCTGGTACAATGATGTATAAAAAAAATGTTTCACAACATTTTAAACTAAAAAAGGAAATAAGTGAGTGCCTTATTGAAATTATGACACAATAGCAATTTATTACAAATCTTTATCAATGGGATGCTTATGATCAAGGCTTCCCTGACACTATTGGCCAGTGTTTCGTCTGCCATGGATAACACTAAACGGAGGGCTGTGTTTCCAATTAAAAACATGTGTTTTCAGTGGGCTTCAGAGCAAATTGGGTCAGAGAGCTGCAGAAAAGGGTGGGCCCACGTTAATGTCCAGCCGTTCGGCCCGCCCTAATGAGTAGCCTGCCCTATTGTGCAACCCGCCGGCCCCCCTTTTTCCACAGCCTGCCAACCCGCTAAAAATTATTGTTTTTTAATTGAAAACATGGCTCTCTAGCCTGCTGGCCTCTGTTTAGTATTATCCGTCTGCCATTCAATTTCTGTTTTTAGATTTGACTTGCTTCATCGTAGAAAATGTATACTCTCACACACTTTGCTAACTGATTTCCAAAAGCATTGTGCAGTCTCTAACATTATTATTATTGCACATTTGAATTAAAAGATGTTATGCTTGTTCTAATTAAAATTACCTAGTGCAGGGATGGGTAATTAATTGGGCTCAAGGGCCACTTTCAGACGGCCGAATCTAGCTGATAGATAGACATATTTAGTTGTTAGTACTCTTCAAGAAAACAAACACCGAGGCATTGAAAAAACAGAGGTTATCCAGTCACGTACCATAGTGGAGGGTTAGCGGCGGGCTGTACCTTCTGATTTGATTGTAAAATAAATAAATCAAACAAAGACTATGGCTACAGATACGCCTATGGATCTTGAAATTTGAAAACTTATTCATATGCCACATGTGACGTAACAGTAACGCACAATGAGGGTGCAGTAGGCTTGGGAGAAACGAACTAAACGTAAAGGATAAAGCCCAAACCTAACCCTAACGTAACACTAACCTTTAAATGTAACACCTAAGCCTGAAAAAAGTAAAGATAAAAAATAAAACAAAAATCAGCAAGGTGAAAGTTGAACCAAAAACCACTGGCATAGCAGCCATAACGTATAACCCCTAGGCTATGAGATCCATGCCATTTGAACGATAGACTGACCCTTTTATTCGAATTATGTCAGGCCAAGCACATCCCGTAGTCACTTCCTAAAACAAAATGGTACGCAGAAAAGATATTATACATTGTTCTTGTGCAAATGCATTTTATCCAGTGCAAGAAATTTAGTGAGACAAATGTAACCTCACACACTATTCAACAAATTTCAGATTTGAAGATTTTTCTTGACTGTTTCTGCAGGCCAATAAAAATTCTGTGTCGGGCCACATGTGACCTGTGGACCTGTAGTTAGACCATACTGACTTAAACTATTATCACTCAAAGCAACTCTGGTGTGAGCTGGAGGTCTTGTTTGCAAAAAGCTTTATTGTCTTATTATTCCATTTCCCAATTTGTTGTCTTTATTTTGTCGTAATTTAAGTTAAGACTTTAGACTACATTTTTATTCTGTTATATAAAATTTAAATAAGGTAGAATTTTGTGCCTGTTGTAAAGAACAATAATGTATAACTTATAGCTTACTAATATTAGTACTAATAATGTAGACTGCTTGAAAAACTCTTTAGCACTTCATTTACCGATTGGTCAGGCTAAAAAATGTGTTTGTTACTGGGTTGTTAGTTGCAATTACCTTAAATTACTGAAACATTCATGGAAACATCGAAGACAGCTGCCATGTTGTCATGAACAAGATGCGAAGTTGTCAGTAACATATAATATTTTTCAACACTCAATGCAACTAGTTTACTAACCAATGTGTGCATTTTTAAACAAAATCAACAATTTTAATCAATGGTAAATGTCTGAATTTTCTCTTAATAACATGCTTCGTACTGTTAATGCGACTTCTGGTGCTGCATGGTTTTGATGATGGCTTTGTAGGAAAATTACAGAAAAAGTTTCGTCTGTAACAATCGTGTTAAGAGAATATCAAGTGAGCCAGATGCCGTCATCAAAAGAGCCACATCTGGCTCGCGAGCCATAGGTTCCTGACCCCTGTTATAGCATGTAATGTTTTGTGTTGAAAAACTTTAAAGAAAAGTTTTGGTGCAGAAATATGGAAGTGAAGGTGTACAGCACTAAGTTCATCAAACTTCATCTTTAACACCTTTGGGGCCATGTTGGTTTTACCTTTAGTACCCGCGTCCCGCGTAAGCCATTTTTTATTATCAGTTTGCTACTCTATAATTCGCTAGATGGTTGAGCTTAAGACCTGTTCAAACCCTCAAAAGACTCAACATGTCTTTGAGTCTGCAATAAAAAAAAAATTTTGGTTTTAGGTTTTTTGTGAGTGACGTCATAACTGGGGTAGGTTTTATGCCATTTTGGCTCAGGTTACCTGGCCCTGGGCCCAAACTGCTAGATGGAAGTATTTTTCTCAAGTTTCTATTGGAAACTAGGCTAGGGAGTCTTCAAGTCTTGGCTTTCTAGGGTGCTGGCTTCAAAAGTTATGGCCTAAAAACAAAATAATCGATTAATCCCATAATTAATTATCAATTTTTTGTTGTTTCTAGGCTATAACGTTTGGACCAGAAATGCTAGAAAGCCAATCAAAGGCTCAAATGACTCAGATTCTAGCCTAGTTACCAATAAATATGTGAGTAAAAAAATTCCATCTTGTGGTTGGTGCCCAGGGCCAGGCTACCTGAGCCAAAATTGCCTAAAACCTACCTCACTTATGATGTCATCCTGAAATAAAAACTTTTCACTTTTTTCAATGCAATATAGATTTGCCACATCATTTGAGGGTTTGAACAGCTTTCTAGCTGAAGTGCCTGGTGAGTTATGGAGTTGCAAATTGGCATGAAAATAGTGGCTTAATGCATGCTCAATGCGTGATTTTGAAGTACGAATATACCATAACACTGGCCCTGAAGGTGTTAAGGCTAAGTGAAAGACAAGTAGCTATGCAATTATTATAAAATAAATGTTTTGATAAGGAATTGGGAAAATGGCCAAATAATATACTGTTGAAAACTGTAGGACTATGTTGACAATGTCCAACAATTTTAATGTGCGAATTCTTAACACTCTGTAGAGTGATTAGTGCAATTTCATTAAACTTTATCTAAAGTTGATGGCTATTTATGTTACTGCATATTGTTATATCTTATGCAAATTATCATCCTGATTGATGTTTTGCAGTAGTTTGAAGCAACTGCTAGAATGAGCCCATTTGTTGTCAATCTGTTCTAACTTATTTTTGCTTAGATTTTGACATTAGTGGAAATGTAGTTGGTTCATGTTGGTTGATTAGGAAGAATTCGCATCATATATTCCTGAATCTTCAAAGCTGACCTTAGTCAATGAAAGAAATATATGCCATTGATTTTCTTTAAACAAAGTGTATTCAGAGCTCAGTATATTTTTTAGTCTATAGTTGCAATTAGTTTTTGATGATTCTAGGAATATGTTAAAACTTGCTTCAATATTTATTTTTAGGCCACCTTGTTAAATGTCATGTAGCATTTCCAAATAAAAACAATTGGTAGAAAATCTTGCAAGCAATTTTTTAAACTCTTGAGCTGAACATGGACACTTGGTTCTGAGCTATGCTGTTTATGATGCATCCGTTTGATGAAAAGATGCTTTCTTATCACAGCTAAGTATTTAGGAAAGATAGAAAACATTAGATTTAATTTTTTGTTTCACTGAACTACTCCTGCTTGAAATGTAAAATTTCTGGTGTTGATGTCAAAATAATAGTAAAACAAACAGTAAAGAAGTGTGTAATGTAAAGTGTATTTGCAAATGTATTCAATTTTGGTGGCAAAGTATTATTTGCTTGACTTGGTTTTCTGTACAATTATGTCCTAAATATTTTGAACATACAGCAAATGGCTTTTGTATAAAAATGTCTTTGAAGGCTACAGATCAATGAAAAAAAAATTTGCTCTGAGAAGAATTTTTACAAGTGGACATTAAGTTTAATGAAACTTAGTTGCATGTTTTTTTATGTACCGACATCAGGAACTTCCAAATGCAGTACAGACAATCAATTACATAACAAAAATCATTTTATGCCATCAAGTTTCATTGTCCCAAGTATTTCCCGTTCACACCTCAAGCAACCTATGGTCATAAATCTTGGGCAATGACTGAAAGTGTGTGACCTCAATACAAGCAGCAGAGATGGGATGTTTGTGAAGAGTTCAATGGCAGGATGCTTAAGAATGAAGTATGTAGCTGTGAAATATGTAACGCCCTGAATGTGGGAGTCACTTGTCTGATTCACATTTTGACAAGTTGCCAGTTAAAGCAAATGATGAAGGAACAAAAATTGACGATTTAATGATAATAAACTAATATACACTATAAGACTGAGTTTATGGTTCTAACTAAACAAAAATTTAAGAAAGAGTTAAATATGAAGATAGTTCTGAAACAATTTCTAGAAAAAATTGCATTAGTACTTGGGTATCTAAAAGATAGTTCACTAAATTGGAAGAACACTTTCAGTAAGTAGACTGAAGCATATTTTAGAAATAGTTGATCTCTGTTAGAAATAAGAAAATCTGTTGCAAGAATGCACAAATGTTTGGGATAATGCATCCAGTACTGCTACAGGTGTTCTGTTCAAGCAACAAAAAATAGTTGAAAGAATGACTATTACTTCACCTTAAGACAGTGGTTCCCAACCTTTTTAGGCTTACAACACCTTGGAGAAGAGACAAGCAAGTTGCAGCACCCAGGGGCAAAACAATAGCAGTTTGCTATGAGGTTTAAACGCATTTTGAAAATGTAGTTTTGATGATTTATTGAAACATGTACTGATTTGCAGCACCCCTGAGTATTGTGAATGTCAACCCAGAATGCTGCAACATCCTGGTTGGGAACTATTGCCTTAAGCCCATACTTACCAAGGTTTAAACTTAATCTACTCACTGTAATTGGTATTTACAATTTAGAGTTAGCCATATAAATGGATACGAAAAAAGTGTCTCCAAACATAAATTACTCAGATTTTTTGGAAGTATTCTTATATAATATTCTTTTCCCTCAGTCAAAGGTTTACTGTGAATAATATCATGTGGTTGGACTGTGAGCTGTGATGTTATTTTTTGCTTGGATACGTAGAGCTGTGATTGTTTTTTTAATAGCTATTTTCTCAGGTTTGTTGTGGAGGTGGCTTACATGTTTGCTAGGGTGTTTTTGACATAGTTAACTTGCCAATGTGTGGACTCAATGGAACTATCAGCTAGATCAGGTTAAAGCAGATAATTTGAGAACTAGAGATCTTGTGCTCCTACGACCCTCATCAGAGGAAAAGTAGGTATGAAAAATGAAGTTATGTGAAACTGGTTAATTGCCCAAAATCACTTAATTCAATTGAAATTTTTCATTTGCTTGTAGACTTTTATTACTAAATTTTAGAATTCTCAAGAAAATGTAAACTGTGTGATGCTGGGAAGCCAAGATGTTCGTATTTAGATGTGCAGCTTTTGCTCTCTACCCAGTTTTCTGGTAAGGACCAAACAATCGTAAGTGTAGGCCATATGCCAGGGTGGGTCTTGTGTGGTTTAGTGCAGGTTTTTTTTTAATGAAAATGTTAGGTATGGTCCTGTAGGGATCCGATTTCTCTGATTCTAGTGACCCAATTTTCTTTCATTCTAGGGGCCCGATGGTAATGTTCTCTGATTCTAGGGACCCGATTCGGGTCCCTAAAACACCTTAAAAACCTGGTTTAGTGTACCGGTTTTATCATGTTACCAGTGCATACTTACCATAACCATCAAATTTCAATAAATCTGTACATGCAGTGCAGAACACAAAGATTTAACAATGCTTTACTTAACTCGTTGGCTGCTGGCCTGCGGTATATTCGTACTTCGATTTCCGCCTAGAAAACAGCAGTTTTCGGTTGACTTACCAACACCGTAGCTCCTCCACCAATTGCGCTAGAGAGCTGTTCAACAGCTCAAACAGATCGATGAGTCTAGTAGTTTGCACTCGAAAAAAAATTTTTTGGTTGAGGGATGCGGATTGTTTGTGACTGACGTCATAAGTGAAATAGTTTTATGGTCATTTTGTCTCATGCTGCTTGGCCTAAGGGCCCAACCACTAGGCCAAAGTGTTTCGCTGAAGTTTTCATTGGAAACTAGACTCGAATCCGAGTCTTTTGAGCCTTTGATCGACTTTCTAGTGTTTCTGTTTCAAAAGTTACGATCTAAAATAAACAAATTAATTAATTAACTAATTAGCTAATTAGTCAAATATTTTTACTAACTTACATCACAACTTTTGAACCTGAAACCCCAGTAGGTCATCCAAAGTATCAAAAGACTCGGATTGTAGCCTAGTTTCCAGTAAAAACTTCAGCGAAATACTACCATCTGACGGTTGGCACCCAGGGCCAGGCAAAGTGGGCCAAGGTGGCCTAAAAATCCTCCACTTATGACGTCACTCACAAAAAAACCGCATCCCCCAGGCAAAAAATTTTTTTTCGAGTGCAATCTACTAGACTGGCCGATCCGTTTGAGCCATTGAACAGCTCTCTAGCACAATCGGTGGAGGAGCTAGGGTGTGGATAAGGCAACCGAAAACTGCTGTTTTTTTTGTGAAAATCGCCAAAACTACCCAGACGCCAAAGTGTTAATATGAATGATTGGAAATGTTTGTCAGTGTCATCAAAAATCAATAAGCACTTCTGGTAACAATGTGCCAATTGCATATAGTAGTTAAAATTGCATGAAAATGCATTGCAAATTGACTCTGCAATGAACCAGTCTCATTCGTATAATTGTCTGCATACTTGATAAAGTTAAAGTTATAAAAAAAATATATTCCACTTGAATTTCTCTTTTAAAAATCTATTTTAGCACTTTATTATTGTAAGCAGTTATAGTGCATTGTGCAGATATTTTACCAAAGTCTACTTTCAGCATTTTAATATTGCTCATGCTAAATGACCTCTATTGTGTATTGAATAAGGGTATGATATGGAGCTGAGAAGTTAAATTGACAAAGCTACACTGAGGTATTAATGCTGTAATGTTAAATGATAAAAGTAGTGCCCTTTCCAGAATGAGGTGGTGTGCCAGACGTGTGGTGTTAACTAGCAAATTTCATGGATGTTGAATTTCATTTAATGGTTGACAAAACATTTTTTGTTTTGCTTGTAAGGTGCTGCAGTAGATAAAAACCTTGTTTAAAAGGCCTTGTTTGTTTATTAGTATTTACCACAGGATAATATGTACAATTACACATGATAGTGTTATAAATAATGTTTCAATGTTACCAGAGTCAGAGTAAATTTGGAAGTCCATAAATAGTTTATTAAAACTGCAATTTTCAATATTTCTAAAATCTTTTATCATCTAACATTACTGATGTTTTTGAAAATCATACATCAGAACCAACTTATGTATTCGTACTGGTACACATTTCAAAGAAGTTATTGTTTAATGACTTGTGTTGTTAGTATGGTTTTTTAAATATTCAATTGTGTTTAACTGCAAAGATACCAAACAGGCTCATTACCTATGCATTGATAAATGTTTGTAAACCGCCTCCATATAATAAGACACTATAAGGTATGGAACCTGTTGTTTTACAGAAGTTTAATTTTTGTAAAATGTTGGTTGCTTAATCAGCTTCATAAAGAGTCATATCATTCTTAACGTTTAACATTTGGGCAAAAAATTGCAAACATGGCTCATGCTTCTGTTCAACTTTATGATTTGGACTGCTCTGGTGGAATGATGGAGGTAACTTATTCTGTTATGCTTGGTCAATTTTCTGTTTTAGTAGCTTTATGCAGTCTCACTTGACGCTATAGTTAAAGTTTTGGCCATTTGTAAACCTTACCAGTCAATTTCTACATGTACCCACAAATTTCAAAATCCATTCCTGCATAATCATCATCCAAGCCAATTTTCATGTGAAATTTAATTGCTGTTTCTATCTTATATGGTGTGATATTGGCCAAAAGCATGTCTTGCAATATTGGACCATGACATCCCAGTGAAAGAAGTTAACCTCCCCAAATACTGTTTATCAAAAGGAATCACTTCCCAACAAAGGATCAGACGTTAACATCTTACAGTGTATATATTTCACCTACTATGTAGGCATCATCAGCTCTTATTCAAATAGAATGTCATCAAAAATCAATAAGCACTTCTGGTAACAATGCGCCAATTGCATAAATATATGAGACAACTAAGTGTCAAACTGCAGGTGTTACGTCTCCAAATGCTGATTGTTGTTTGCAGGGCACTTGTTGGATTTGTGTGTGCAGTTATTCTTTTTTAATGACCCTGATTACGTTGCTTTGCACATTGAGTCAGTATCAACTTCTTTCATGATGTGAAAATGCATGTTTTCAGAACTCGCCTTGTTCTTCATCCAAATGTCAGGTTCTTGTCAGTTCATATACCCATTCTGAAGTTGAAACCTGAATAGGATAACCCACCCTTTGTTAAAGTTTAATACCCATTAAGTTGCCTAAGCTGTGCTAGTGTGCTATGTTTGCCAATTTAGTTATATATTCCTTTCATAGACAAGAAATAATGTCGTAAAAAATGGGAATGATTTTTATCGCGTATCAGCTTATTTACCTGATTTTTAAGAGCAATATTTGATTTCTGATACTTTGATATATATTACATGGTGATTATTAAACAGTTTAAGAAATGTATTCAAAAAACGAGGTTCGTATGATATTTACATGTAACCATTTATTGGTACCATATATGTTGATATAACAGAGAAAGTTGTGTTTCATAAGTTAAACTATCAGAATGGTTTTAGCCAAATAGCAAAGATGGGAGAAAATTTTTAAAAACTATTATAAACAACACTTATAGTTTGACATTTGCTTTTGTTCTCAAAATATAACTTGATATATCATTAACTAATACATGGCTTATAAATTCTAGAACCTTATTTGAGCTGTACAAAAGTAATGTTAATAAGTAAGACTATTATTGTGCAAATCTTGACATGCTATTCCAAATCAATTTACTTGTATTTTTGTTGATTGTATTCATTTCGCAAAATCTCCCTGCAATGTTGCATATTTTTCTCGGACCAGGTAGATTGTTATGGTATCAATCAAGTTTTCCTTCTATTGTGGTAATTAGACCAGCACTTCTCAACTAGTTGGTGGTGAAGCAGGTCAGAATGGTCCAGTGTTAAAAGCAATTTTTTTTCAACACACGTTTGAGGATTATTGAGTTGCGAACAATGTTGTCTTTTCTGTACAATAGCAGGTCTTTAATGTTTGTTAGGTTGTGCAACAATGGATTTTGCCACAAGTTGGCTGTGAGTTGACAAAGGTAAAGAAGCACTGCATTAGACTTTTAATTTATGATTGGGTCATGGTTTGGCATGACACTCTGACCTAGCCATTTTTTATATTACTGGTTTTCTGGAAAAGTTTTTTTAAATATGTTTTATATTTTTTTTGGCATTTTTTATATTATTGGTTTTCACAAATTTGTATGCCTTAAAAGTAACTTGAACTTGAACTTGTAGGTTCAAAATGTGTTGTTTGAGTTTTAACTTGAGTGGACTCAACTGCAAGGTCTTTAGCAGGAACTAGGTTAGCCTTTAACATATGCTAAAAATAAACTAGCCTGTCCACCACTCTGTCTGCTTGCAGTGCTTAATCTTGTGAATTTCTATTTTTGCAAATGGTATTTGTGAAACCTAAAACATTTGGGAATTTTCATGCTCACTACCAACAACATTCCAAACAGTGTCCCTGTAGCTGTCATGACTTGTACAACCTCCATATTATTGAGAAAAAAGTTTGAAACCAAGACTTGACTTGTCAAGGCCATTGCTACCAAGACTAAAGTTTGTGTAAGACATTGACACAATCTTCTGCTGAAACTCTTATTTTTATATTCTACCCATTTTCATTGAAAACAAGTCGATTTATTTTATATAATACTTTGTATTAACTGGTTGACACTTGGTTGTTGATGCGGTTTGAATTTAGATGGCAATGCAACAGTATATCTAATCTTTAAGATTTTGGGAAAAACTTATGTATGCTACAATTAATTGAACTTTCTTTTGAATTGTTGACATTTCCATTGAAAACAGGTGATTCTGTAACAAGTTTTCCTAATGTTTTGACATGAAATTTCATGAATTGATTTGCTGATATGGAACTTAGGTCAGTAAAAGTTCGGTAGTAAAAGTACCCCTAAAACTAATTTAACAGCAACTTCTAGTATGTTTATGGTCTCAAATGACACCCTGAAAAAAAATCTCCTGATCAGGTAAACATGAAAAATATAAAGCTATATGTGAAATTTTACTATTGCTTTCAAAGGGCAAAACAAATTGTGATTGGTTGATTTCCTGTTTAACTCTGCCTGATTTTGATAAGTGATTGTAACAATGGTTTTGTACAAACTCTGCATGGTTGGTTAGCTAGTCATGAGGTGCCAACTGTCGTTCAGTCACAGATCACCCACCCTACTTAACATTTTTGATCCAGAGAATAAATTGTGGTTCAAACTAGATTGTGTAGTAATGAAATATTAATAAACAGGCATAATGGGGCACTAAAATGTTGAAGGGAAAGCCACATGGCATTTTGATGAAACCTGTATAAAACTGACTGGATTCCTCAAGGATATCTTCATATAAGGGCAATGCAAGTTTTCCAGTTTCAAAGGGTTTGGTGAGTGCAATGAACAGCATTGCATCTCCAATAATATTAAGAGCCGGCTTGCTGGATATTGAGCATCTAGCATGCCAAATTAACAACCTCCACTACTTTTGATCAACACATTTGCTTATTAAAACTTTCCATCCACATTTTCGCTTGTTGTGAACTAACTACAGTTTAATTTTTTATCACTTGACATTTTATGATACTGTGCAGTGAACAGGCTCAAAGAAACTTTTGTTCAGTGTTCAACTGAGCAAAACTGCACTAAAACTTACTTTGTTTCATGCATAGTGCATGCCAATATGTGCTTGCAATTGTGGAACAAGTGCATGGTCTGCTATTAAAAGACTATTATGCATAGCCTATAACAACGCCTATCACATATTGAATTACATCATCAAAAATTTGAGTGTTCATCAGCATCAGGTTGCCTATTTTCTCAAGACATGTGATGCCTTGATTAGAAAAATTCTCTATGTATTTGTTCAGCGATGTTCAACTGTTTTATCTGCTTGCTTCAAATAACTTGCACCTTATGCAAGTCTTCATTTTTTTCTACTATGTGACACAAATGTATGATGGGAAAATGCAGTAGTTGCTGGTGTGTTGTTTTGAGTGTTTACTCCTCTTCAGTATTGCCTGGAATGCCTGCTCAATCCAACTACCATCTACCCATGATGTTTTATCAGTACTAATCCTTTTGATATGAACCATTAGTCTGAGCAAAACCCACATGTCAATAAACATCACAAGCCATTATCACCAAACCTGCTTTGACTTCAAATATCCTTAATATGAAATAGTCTTGTGAATGTGTAGTATGGTGAAACGCAGGTTGTACCCTACGAACCTCCGCTATCTGGTGCAGTAGTTTAGGACTGTTATTAATTGAATCTTACAAGTTCACAAGAGTTGTGATTTCAGTCACTAATCTTATTCTGCAGGTGGTTTCCTGTTGATGCAAACTTCAAAAAAATCTTCCATCTGGTCATGTTTCCCTCGTATCGGTAGTAATAGCTGTAATAATTTTGTTTGTGTATGTCAAACAAACCAACACAACCGAATATCTTGTTCAGTGTAGTGCCCTGGGTTTGTTTCAGAAAATCCAGCAGCTGATCGCACCACCTTTCAGTGAGGAGGGAGCGAAGCTGGAGCGAAAAAGAAAGGCTGCTGAACGTGAGATGTGGAGGAAGCGATGTAATCATGAAACCTGTGATGCATGTGGTGAAGGAGGAGACTTGCTCTGTTGTGATCGTTGCCCTGCAGCTTTTCATTTGCAGTGCTGGTAAGAAAACTGATTTTAGTTGTTAGTGATGTTATTGCTATGATTTCATTTGTTAGGGAAGTGTTCGAATGATTTTTTCGTTTTTAATGCTTGAGCATAAATAAATCACTCGGGTCATTTGCATGCTTTATTTAAAGTGTGCTACATCACCTAGCTCAGCTACGTCCAACCTGCGGGCCACATGTGGCCAATTCGAAGGTTTTGTGCGGCCTTTTTGCTGTAGTATAAGTAGTCTACATTCTGACAACCTGTCCGTATTTTGATAATCTTAAATTTGACATTTTTGACGCAGGTAGTCCTCAGTGGCATTTTATCACGTCTTGTACTGCGTGTGGGGAGATTTCCATGTATTCACTGACACTTTGTTGCAAAATTTTCACTAGTTATCTGATTTCTATCCTTGTTCCATTGGCACTAAACTTGCCTATGAAATCACACTTACGGAGTTGTTCAAGGTGCCAAACAGTCGTTTTCGTTGCAGTTAGGATTCGGACGCTTTCCGTACATTAGCTTAAAATAAATTTAGTTTGCCCAGATTAAAGAAAGTAATTCAATACGCGGCTCCCATGAACATGTCATTCAATGTGCAGCCCTGGTTAAGACAGCGACCTAATTTTTGGCTCAGTGAGAAATTTCGGATGGACATGGCTGACCTAGACCAAGTTTTAATGATGCTCTCAAAAGCCTTGGCTCGACCACGTGCCTGTTATTTTTTTCTTCAGCAATCCGCCGCTGGATGAAGATAAAGTACCAGACGGCGACTGGGCCTGTCACCGCTGCGCCGTCGTTAACCACGTTGAGGTGCGGTACCTGCTTCGTAAATATCCCACAGTAACGATGCGCACGATCCGTGCCAAGACCCATTTCTGCTTCGTGTATTAAGCGCTATTCAGCCACTTTTCAAATTAAACCAGCAGGATGGTGTAGAGGGATTTCTGCTTTTTTGGCGAACCGATAAGTTTTTTTGTACATGAGGCTTTCACAGAAGACTAGAAATTTTCTCTTGTGTTGATCTGCTTTAGGTTTGACGTAACAGTTGTGGTATGCTTGCCCGGAAGATGTATTGTTATTCAAAAATGTATTGTTATTCAGTCCCTTGTTTTTTCTGACAAATCCGCTTTTTGTAATTTCAACTTGATTTCAATCGTTTTTTAAATGACATTCGTGAACTTGCAGAATAGCGACAAACGTCACAAGCACACACTGACGCAGGCCGCCCTGAACTTGCTGAAACAGCACCACGAAAAATACGGCTGCCTCCCCAAGCCGCTTAACGACTCGCGCAAAAATAAAGGCTTCGCCAATTTACGAAGACCCGTTCCCGAGTACAGCGCACCAGTGTCTGCTACGGCGGCGGCGAGCCACCACGCTCCTTTGGAGAGAAGGTATTGCGCAAAGCCGCAGTTTTGATGGTGTTATGAACCAGCAGCAAGTTGCTGAGTGCACCTGTTCTTTTTTTTGCTGAGACATTTCGGTCATTTATCCGAAATAGCTTAAAAATTTACTCTCATCTTTCGTTTGCGGACGTTTTTTGACCAAATTGACTGTTTTTTGGTCATTTAATAAAAGATTCGGCCAGTGGAGTGTACCGCCTATCGGTGCTGTGGTATTGCACTGCGATTGGTTGAAAGTTGTGGTAATGCACTGCGATTGGTTGAAAGCTGTGGTATTGCACTGCGATTGGTTGAAAGTACATCTCCATGTTGTTAGCCATGCTACTCATCGATTGTCATGATTTATTCGTTGGTTTCGTTTTTGATTGGCTGATGCTGAACCCTGACTCCATGGGTGTGAATATTTTTTCTTGTCCAAAGTTCGCTTGAAAAACGGAGCGCAAGAATTTGTTGAAGATTTGCGTCTTGCAGAGCGTGGCATTTGGCAGTCTTCATACTTGTTTAGTTTTCTTAAACATACAAAGAAAAAAGTAAATTGTAAAACGTGTTTTTCTCGCCCCGAGTCGAAGAACAGTCGTTGGCCACCGCTTCTCTCAGCAGACAATTTGCTTCAAAGATGAAATAATATGTACACCAGTATTTCCCAACCTTTTCAGGCTTGCCGATCCTTACAGAAGGGAAATATAATTTGCGGCGCCCTGTATAGAACCCATAACAATTTGCTTTAAGATGTGATGACGTTTTGAAAACGGTGTTTTTAATATATTGAAAAACACATTAACTCGCGGCACCCCTTAGTATCGTAAATGGCACCCAGGACTGTTTTTTTTTGGTCATAGACTGAAACTGTTTTGAAATGACCGAAAAAAGTAAGTCATGTCGGTCAGAATGTTTGAAAATATAGGTTAGAAAACACTTTTAGGGCGAGTTTTAATACAACTGTGCGACAAATGCCCAAGATGTCTCAGAAAAAATGACCGAAATGTTTCAGTGATAAAAAAAACAGCCCCAGGGTTCCGCGGCAATCCGGTTGTCGACCACTGAAGTACACCGTTCAAACGTCAGCAATCTCTTCTCAGACTGCTTCCAACCTCGTCCAACTCCGCGTTCTCTGTTCCTGGCTCCCGACGGCGGCCAAACCAGTCAGGGCCGGCGCCAAACCCAGCCGGGGCCAAGACCGCAATCGCCGCCAGCTCCGATAATTCGCGAAAGTCCTTCGACGCTTCAGCGTCGCGCACTGAAAAAGACTGGAGGAAAAACGTCATCAAGGCTACTACTCGTGGCCAGAAAGCCATTTTAGAGGTGAAAAAGCTGTTGGCTCTTTTGACTGCTGCTGTGAACTTTTCGGTCCGGTCAGGGGCGTACCGAGAGGAGAAAAGGGGGCACACTGTCCCTGGTGTCGAAAAGCCCCAACAATGCCGCAAGTACTTTCTTCAATACCGTGCATTTGCTCCCGAAAGACCTTTAGTCTGAATATGTGGACGCCAAGCTCGTTACTTGCCCTGGGCGCCATCTAGCTCCTGTAAGCCGTTGGGTCCGATAAAGTTTTGCCCGTAGAATTACGAATGGTCGTCGTGTACAGTCTACCGCGACCCAACATCGTGCGTACCTATGCTCGCCACAGCTGGACTGCGCCTGTGCAGTGGTGCATCGTTCGCTCAGTAATTTGAAAAGCTTTAGTTTTAATGATAACGGACGTAAAGAGATTACCTGCGATGTTCATGCGAAGGCTCTTTAACGACGTGCGGCGGCACGTTACGGGAGCCTTGATAAGCTCGAGCAAGTGCAAAAGATGCTTGACGTTGGGCTTTGTGAACTTCGAACGTATAGTGAATTAGGCTGGCAGTGGAAAAACGAAATGAGATGCTTATTGGTGTGACTCATAAACCTTCACCAACCTGGGCTGAAGTTCGAAGCTGGGTTTATCTTTTTCCGGTCATGGACAGAAATTTATTGAAATGACCGAAAAAAATTAAGTCAACTCGGTCATGATGTTTGAAAAGGTAGGCTAGTGAATACTGTTATGGTGAGTTTTAAATACTGATATGGGACAAATGACCAAAATGTCTCAGTGAAAAAAGAAAGCCAGGTTCAAAGTAAGTGTAGTATGTCCCCATGATAGGTTTTGGAACCTTACACTGGTCAACTGTTCATAACGTCGACAGGCCAGGGGCAGCGCCATGTCATTTACGAGTAGTTTTGTTGTTTCTGTCGCGCGGCGTGTGAGTGTTTTGAAATAACACCATGCGAATAAAGCTTTTGCAGCTTTCATAGTTTCGCGCGTTAGTTACAGGCATGGGCCAACTATGGCCGGCGGGTCGCATACGCCCCGTTAACCTCTTCAATCCAGTCCGCTGAAGTTGTCCAAATTCTTTGAATAAAGCCAATGCAATTTTTGCTTATGTGCATCATTGTACACGAAATAACAATCTATCCATCTATTCCCGCTCTGCTGTCGAATTGTATAGAATCCACTGCGGCCCACGAGTCGAAAGTTTTACGCACCGCTCCGTTAAATAACTTGCATCAACTGGTAAAACAAGACGTGAGCGACGAATATTAGCACAAGGTGTTGGGTGAAGTTGACCAGCTGAGCCTGTTTTTATTCTTATGGATAAAATTTCGACCCTATAATTTGCCATCAGCATTTACTACCGTTGGTTTGGCTACTGACTAAGTCGCGCTTCTTTGGATTGAACCGTTTTCGGCCATGACGTGTTCAACCTTTTCACTCAGCATGTGACAAACGTCCAGTAGCAACCTTCATGCCGTTGGCGTCGACTGGTCGAACGCTGAACGGTAGTGAGGCTTGTTTGCACCTCTGTTCCGGCCACATGTTGCTTATATGCGGTGAATTTCCGGTCGCCGCCGTGTACTCGAATCTAACGAGTTATTTCCAAACGTTTCGTTGCTTCAATGACGCTCAGCGTGTTGTGTATTGTACGCGACGCGAACTGTGGAAAAGATATACAGGGTTCCTGCGGAGCCTGGAAAAGTATGAACAAAAATTTCCGTCATTCTCCAGTCTGGAAAAATTGTTTGGTCTGCTAGTTTGGGAAAAGAAAACGATTTTCTAGACTTGATCTTTTGACATGCATTTTCATAATACAGTCAGTTGACCCCGCTTATTAACCCCACCTCGGGACCGGACGATTTTGGGCTTATTAAGCGGGTGGACTTATTTAACCTGGGGACAAATTTTCGCCACTCTCATCCACATAAATCAGTATGGTCGACTGTACTATCGATAAAAGTGGCTATTTATTAACACTGTACACAGCAGTGACAGGTAACGAGCAATTTTAAAGATAAAACAATATTCATTTCGTCTGCACGCCTCTTCGCCATTTTGAAAGTAAATTCTGCAGATCACCAGTTGTCTTGCCTATCGATTACGGCACAAATAAACGATCTGTGACGAAACAGTTGAATAAAGAACTAGGTCTGCAGCGTAACGATGTGTGAAACCGTGGTAAGCAAGACAAAGAAGTGCGAGTTGCGATGCTTTTTCACCCAAATTTAAACAAATGTTTTCGAAAATTGGGCTTACTAAGCGGGGTTTTCAGTTTATAAATCGGGGTTTTTATTACAGGAATAAATGGAGTAATTCCGGACCGGACAATTTTGGGCTTAAGCGGGTGGGCTTATTAACCGTGGGCTAAATAAGCGGTGACTACTGTATTTTACTTACGATTGACAAATTTTACTTTCATCGTGTTAATAATTATAGCGCGTGTAATTGACCTTGGGTATGTCATTCGGAAAAGTTAAGTGGTGAAAAGTCCGGAAAAGGTCTTTGAAAAGTCTGGAAATTTACCTTCAAAAGTGCATAGGAACCCTGGATATATTGTTGTTCACAGGTTCGTCAAGTATAGAGTGCCTAACAGAGTTTTACGAAGCTCTCCCGTAGCACCAACCATGCAATCCGAGCTTATTTTTAAGTGGCGTCCTACTGCTATTTTTCTCTTTGTATACGGTGACAAATCTCATCCATCTGATGGCAGATTCTTCCTCTATCACTGCTCAGGGTTTCCACGCGGTATTGAAAGTATTGAAAAAATATTGAATTGTTAAATCGGTTTTCAAGACCTTGAAAAAGTATTGAATTTGACCAAAATGTACATAAAGTATTTAAAATGTATGGAAATTCCAAATTCAGCCATATATTTATTCCAATTTTCTTCTTTACCGCTGATGACAGTTTTGCAGATGTTTTTTTGCATTGTTTTCCGTGAATAAAAATTTTGTAAAAAGTGAAGATAAGTCATGATATTAAAGTTTTTTCATTTAGTATTGAAGAGGTATGGACAATGTTTTTTGAAAATGCGTGGGGGGGAGGGCTGATTGTTTTTTTACGTGGCAGCCTGTTTTTTGACGAACCTTAATCAGCAACCGCATGTATTTCACCATTGCTAAAACTTCGGCTTCCCAGGGAGAAGCGGACCACAAAAAGCCCGGATTAACACTGGACAATCCTTTCGCTCTGCTTATTGCAGCGTCCAGCCTGGAAAACACTTCGCTCTTCGAACTTCCGCCTGAATACATGATCAACACGCCCTTGCCAGGTAAACATTTCTCATCTCAGTGACGTTTCCATCGCGTCATTCTCGTCCATCGTATATCGTTACATCAGCAGCGCTAAGTTGTGCCTGCTGCAGCCGATTCAGCGCTGCTTCTGGCGACCTGTGGAAACAGAAACAAAACCCGGCTACGAGTCACTGCGAGTCAAAATTTTTTCGCCTTTTTTGTGAAGTCGAGCGTTACACTTCCTGTAGTGCGGTATTAAGTTCTGTAATTGCCGTGTGTGAAGATGCATAATTGCGTCGCTTGTGCGTGGAATTTTTGTACCACGAGTGTTCTTGTCTCTAGTGCGTGTGCGTTGTAATTTTTTTAATCAACCATTCTAGTGAAACACATTCGCAGTCACTGTGCAACCATTCTTGTTACCACATGTGCAACCATTCTTGTCACACCTTATTGTCACATTCACAACCATTCTTGTAGCAACATTCACAACCGTTCTTGTTACCACATTCCCAACCGTTCTTGTTACCACATTCCCAACCATTCTTGTAGCCACATTCGAAACCATTCTTGTAGCCACATTCGAAACCATTCTTGTAGCCACATTCGAAACCATTCTTGTAGCCACATTCGAAACCATTCCTGTATCTGCCATTCGAAACCATTCTTGTATCCGCCTTTGCAACCATTCTCGTAACTGCCTTTGTAACCATTCTCGTAACCGCCTTTGCAACCATTCTCGTAACCGCGATCGCGACCATTCTCGTAACCGCGGTCGCGACCATTCTCGTAACCGCGGTCGCGACCATTCTCGTAACCGCGGTCGCG
>Ga0210059_1005005_pt1 | contig 21322 bp, 14 predicted proteins | sample Ectturendosymbi2_FD_188042 | JGI IMG/M metagenome (GOLD analysis project Ga0210059, IMG submission 188042) | Ecteinascidia turbinata endosymbiont from Florida, USA - Sample 2 (SPAdes) (version 2) | ecosystem: Host-associated > Tunicates > Ascidians > Unclassified | place: Key West, Florida...
TGAGGTTGCAACCACTTTTGTCGACGTTGTAGAAGCGGCAAGTATTCTTTCATCCATCGCCGCCAGAATAAGTCTGCTAGAAGTTGTACCGCTCTCCAAGAACGGCGGTATTTGTCCGCTTGGAAAAACACATCGGGAGGACTCAACAACCGGGAAAGCAGGACTCAACAACCGGGAAGTTCCGCTTCACCTCCGTTCACATTAAGCACTGCACTTATCGTTTTTCATTCAAAGTAGGACGTTTGCTAATAGTTATCAACTGGGCTATAGACTATTCTCTTGAAGCGTACATTTATACACTGTTAGAAACATTTTCAAACCAACCACTGTGGGAGCTTCATGAAATTGTAAAGAAAATAACATGAAAAATAAACGCATTTTCACAAAAGTGTTATTTTTAAAAAATGTTATTTGGGAATCCCGTCCCATTACATATGCCCTTGCGAATGCAGCTTAAATCTGTCACTGTTGACAAAATGGCTGGTATTTTTGCAAAACGCCTCTGGCAACCCCAATCCTTCCCAGGCTGAAACCAATCTGATTCGGAGAGTTCATCAAGGTAAACAGCAAATAAATTTAAACCTCATTTTTAACAAAAAAATGTGCTCGTTAGAACGAGCAATAATCTGACTTCAGGGCATCTGACTAGAAAACCGTATGGTTATTTCAGATGTCCTGGGCACAAAATAAACGTCCTACTAATGTAATTTGTTTTCTCTGGCGTGATTTGATGTTTGTTTATAGATTTTCCCAAATAAACTGATGCTGATGAATTTCCTCTAATTATCGAACGTAATCAAACGAGCTCAATTCTCGAGCTTGGGCTTTTTATGTGCGTTTCACCCTATCTCACTTTTTATGGTGGAACTCAAAACCATAGTCCCTCAATGCTCATTGACCTGCCTGACTAGTTATAGAGCGACTATGATTCAACACTGGCACATATCAGTGTTGAGCGTGATCCGGTTTCGGATCGCGATGCAGCCAGATTCTACCATTCAGAACGGGACCCGGATCGGACTGGATTTCGAAAAAACTCGAGACCGGATCAGATATGGATATATCCACCTGCATTGATCACTGCAGTCAAATGTTTAATCAGAGTTTTTTTTCGGATATAAACCAGATTAGATCAAATGTTTCGACAGTACTACCGGATTAGGATCGGACTGGGTTACACAATGAAAATATTGGACTGGATTAGGATTGAAAAAATCTCCGATCCGTTCAACATCAGCACATCAGTGTTGAACATGATCCGGTTTCCGGATTGCGATACACCTGGATTCTGCACTTCAGACCCGGATCCGGATCGGACTGGATTTCGAAAAAACTCAACCGGATCAGATATGGATATCCAAACTGCATTGATCATTTTAGTGAAATGCTTAATCAGAGTTTTTTCGGATATAAACCGGATTGGAACAAATATTTGTACAGGTCTACCGGTTAGGATCGGACCGGACTACTCAATTAAAATTTTGGACTGGATCAGAGATGAGTGGACTGTCATATTTTCCGATCCAGATCCAGTCCTGAATTTTTCAAACTCAGTCCAACCTTAGTTCAAAAAAGTTTAAGAAATTTAAAATCCAAGTCCAAAAAAAGTCCAAGAAATTGACAAAATACAGCTTTCATTGACAAAAACTACGTAATTATTTTCCATTAACTCAGTTCAAAACCGGTCCTGATCCTAAATTTATGTCCGGATCCAATCCAGCATCAGCAAAATTCGTCATAGTCCGGATCCAGTCCAATCCAAGTCCAGTCCAATGCTCATATCTGGACTGGACTACGATTGCAAAAATCTCCGATTTGTTCAACACTGCAGCACATATAGTGCGATATGCGTGATTGGTTGTAATCACGTGATGTTCCGTCATAGTGTTGAGCGAATTACCCTCTTCACGTCATGTGATCAAACATCAACAATAAAATACTGAAGAATTACGTCACAGATTTTCTTTACTGGTCACTGTCAGCTGAGCATCACTCATGAGTTTGCATTGAGTTGTTGTAGGTAGCCCTCACTCATTGTAACAACCATTTTCCATGCGCTTAAGCTACAGTATGTCAGACTTTTTCGTTCTTTGTGTATCACAGTTAGTTGCTACAGTTAGTATGAGTATATAGTATACTGATAGTCAGGCTTTTTCATGGTGTTTTAGGGACCCGTGTCAGGTCCATAGGAATTGGAAATCGGGTCCCAAGAATCAGAGAAAATTATCATCGGGTCCCTAAAATCAGAGAAAATTGGGTCCGTAGAATCAGAAATCGGGTCCCTACAGGTCCACACTGGGTACCTAACATTTTCCTTAAAACACCCTGATAGTGATATCATAAGTATTCACTTAGTGACTTACATTAAAATCATTATGCTATTCACTTCACACACGATGAAACAATGTTAGCCAAACCCAAGCGTTTAATTGAGTCATTTTGAGTCAAATCATCCAACTGATCCAAGTTAATCAATGAAACATGAACATCGCACGACAGTACAGAGTGAGGTTGCTGTAGGAAAGTCTGTGTGAAGCAGGAAGTTATGTGCAAACGTTATTTGCCCTAATGTCTGAAGACACACACACAGAAAAAAGTTAGTGCATCTGTCCGCAGATTAACAAAGCTGGATACTAAGGTATTTCTTTGGATTGATAACATGCATCGAGCAAACTGCCTCTTCCACCTTCACTAACCATTATGATTTTGAAAGCAAACGAACTTGCTGAACAATTATATCAAATCGTAAACTTTAGCAACATAATGTTTCGTGTTTAACAATTTTTATGACCAGTTGTCACGTTAGATCTGCTGTAAATACCAATAAATTGCTGAAAACGTTAACTCCAGATTTTTTCATAACTTTGTGCGAACTCAAACGGGTGTGAACTTAACTTAGATTTTACTGTACATATGTGTTTGCCAACTCAGTCTAAAAAGCTTTTAGCATTTTATTAAAGATGAAAAATTTTGTCCAAAACCTTGCGCTTTAGAATTTTGCTCAAACCATTATAATGATGTATGACAATCAATGCACTTCGAAGAAACCTTAAACCAGTGGTTCTCAAAGTGGTCAATATCGACCCCCAGGGGTCAATTGGACCATACCAGGGGTTGATAAATAGTTACGGGATCGAATGGGAGTCACTGAATGGCCGTAAGTTCTAAGCATATTTTCGGATTGTGTATTATTTTATCATGCATTTCAAGTAAAAAGCACTCAAATTTTTTTTGACACAAACTTTCCTTGTATTAGTAACTGTTGGGCTAGGCCACGGGGTCTATAGAAAATTGTATACTTTAATTAGTGGTCAACGTGCACAAAACTTTAAGAACCACTACCTTAAACGGTACGCTATACAATTTAGCTTGATATTTGTTAGGCTAAGGTCAGGTTGTTGTAAGTACTGTTTGTATTGATATGTGTTGAAGACAGTTTTCTAGGTAGTGTTTTTTGTAAAAGCAGAGTAGCAGTACCGTGCTGACAGATACTAACTTATGCGATCATTTTAACTAGTAATGTGCCCTTGTAAATCGTAAGTTGTTGGTTTTGATAGTCGTGCTTATCAGCACGTTTATAGATGAGATAGAGTCAAGGCTCTATTAGAGTCCAGGCCAGGCTCTGGTAAGAATACAGGCTCTGTTGGAAGTGGAAGCAGTTGACGAAATAGCCGCTTCCACATGCCTGCTTCCTGCACAGTTTGCACTTTTGATGAGCCCTTTTCAGGGCTTTTGCTGGGATATTGTCATTGATTTTCAACATTGAAACAATCAAACTTTATGCTTAGAAATACATTCTATTATACCTGATATGTCTAACCATAAAGTTTAGCAATAAAAAACTAACTGCAAACCAACAACATTGATTTCAATGTAAAACGTCTTCATCAGAGCATGTAATTGTGGCGATAACTCTGTGTTGTGGCAAAGAAACTGCTCCTCCACTTATCTCTTCATTCTCTTAGTTGTGCGAACCCGATTGACCAAGAAAAAAGGTTTTCAAGTATCTCAGACCAGTCACGAGTGGCCTGCGTGATCAATTCGGTAGTAGGTGAACGTTTCTGGTCACACTTTTAAAGTGTATTTCGTAACGTTGGATCACGCAGCGACACACACGTCACAACATCAAACGGCGCCGTGTCCCACCTAACGTGTTAACCGTTATCTGGACTTTTTTCAAAGTTGGTAAAATAATTAAAATCAATTATTTCCATTGCTAGACTGTACCGGTTAGCAGCACAAAGATCAACTTCTGCTCTCATATCAGGCCAGCCAGCATGGTTTACTCTTAGAGACTGTGATAATGAGTGAACCTATTGTTGGTGAGTCTTGGAGTGAGAGAATCTGTTCTTAACACTTTGACGGCTGGTCTACAATATATTGCACCTGGATTTCGGCCTAAAACCACCAGATTTTGGTTGCCTTACCAACATCATAGCTCTTCCGCTGATTGCGCTGGAGAGCTGTTCAAGGCTCAAACAGGTCAGCCAGTCTTCTAGTCTGCACTCGAAAAAAAATTTTTGGTTGGGCATTGTAGATTTTTTGTAAGTGATGTCATAAGTGAAGTAGTTTTTAGGCCATTTTGGCTCGTGTTACCTGGCCTAGGGGCCAACCACTAGGCCAAAGTATTTCGCTGAAGTTTTCATTGGAAACTAGGCTTGAGTCCGAGTCTTTTGATCCTTTGATCAACTTTCTAACGTTTCTGGTTCAAAACTTATGATCTAAAATAAAGAAATTAATTAATTATTTAATAAACTGATTAGTCAAATATTTTTATTACTTTAGATCATAACTTTTGAACCCGATACCCCAGGAAGTCATCCAAAGTATCAAAAGACTCTGATTGTAGTCTAGTCTCCAATAAATCTTTAGTGAAATACTACCATCTAACGGTTAGGGCCCAGGGCCATTTTGGTCTGGGGACATTTCAATCACAACATTTCTGTACATAAACAACTGATTGCATTTGCTTGTTTAAATGATTATAAGGCAAGCAGAATGTCATGCTAGCTGGTGTTATACAAACTCCCTTTTGAGGAGTCATAATTGCGATTAAATCTGAATTGTAATTATGAGTTTGAAGTATTTGTATTTAATTGAAAATGTTGATAATGATTTAATTTGCTTGCTGATGATAACGAAAATCATATGTTTATGATGATTTACTATTGCATCTTGGATCATGTTTGTAGCTTTTGAAATAAAACCTTTCGTTGATTTAAGTGTGTGCATTAAAAAGTGAACATATAAGATTTCTGCAATATTTCATAGCCTGACCAAACGTCTCGAAACCGGAACAAGAAAGACCAGAAAGCCCCGTGACCAAAACAGCTCAGACCGAAATGGCTCAGACCAAAACAGCCAGACCGAAAAGTCGTATACCCGAAATAATGCACAGTATGAAATAAAGGCCATCATTCAAATGTCAGCATGATGCGAAGTGTTGTTAACACTTTGACGTCTGGGTTAATTCAAGCGGTTCGCAAAAAAACAGCTGGATCGCACGTGCTTTGCGTGGGAATTTCTCCACTCCTGTAAGGGTTACGGACCTGGTCAAAGTGTCAAAAGACGTGGCAAGTCTTGTAGTTTGCACTCGAAAAAAAATTTTTTGTTTGGGGGATGTGTTTTTTTGTGAGTGACATCATAAGTAGAGGGCTTTTTGGCCAACTTCACCTGGCCCTGGGCGCCAACCGTTAAATAGTAGTATTTCGCTGAAATTTTTATTGGATTCTAGGCTACAATCCGAGTCTTTTGATACTTTGGATGACCTGCTGAGGTTTCGGGTTCAAAAGTTATGATCTAAGTTAATACAAATTTTTGACTAATTAGCTAGTTAGATAATTAATTAATGTGTTTATTTAAGATCATAACTCTTTAACGAGAAACATTAGAAAGTCGATCAAAGGCTCAAAAGACTCGGACTTGAGCCTAGTTTCCAATGAAAACTTCAGCGAAATACTTTGGCCTAGCGGTTGAGTCCTAGGCCAGGTAACATGAGCCGAAATGGCCCAAAAACTACTTCACTTCACTTGATGTTACTCACAAAAAATCCGCAACCCCCAACCAAAAATTTTTTTTCGAGTGCAGACTAGAAGAGTGGTCGATTCGTTTGAGCCATTGAACAGCTCTCTAGCGCAATTGGCGGAGGAGCTAGGGCGTTGGTAAGGCAACTAACAACTGCTGTTTTTTAGGACGATTTCAAAGTACGAATATATCGTACCCTAGCTCTCAAAGTGTTAATTACAATTTGAAAGAAAGTTTAATTACACTTGCTTTGTACTCTCTTTGGAGTGTCAAGTGGGCACCCAACTCTGCTTAGTCTGCACCATAGGCCATGAACCTGTGTGGGTACTTTTGCAGGGAATGCTGTACTGGTTTTGCAAGGAATGCTGTACAAACCAGTGGCTGCACAATGTGTGAAGCTTCCTTTTGCACCCATCTGTTAACACTGAGCACAAGGCTGAACAGGCAGCACAGACTATTTTTCAAGTCTTTTGTAGTACCAGACTGGGATTTGAACCCAACCCAGCCTACCAGTTTTTATGGCACATGCTCTATCCCAGGGGTTCCAAACCTTTTTCTTACCATCTACCCTTTCAGCATTCCGACAAATGAGCATGTACCCCTACAGCATTTCAACAGATAAGGATGTACCCCTTCAAAATTTTGACAGATGAACATATACCCCTTAAACTCCTTATGACAAAATATTTTCTATGATTTTTCATAAATAGATTTAACAATATGCATATAATGACTTTTGAAAATAATATTAAGTGATATATGCATAAAGATTTGAAAATAAACAACATGCAAATATATTTTTGCCTTCTATTGCTAACCTTAAATGTACCCCTTTGGATAGGCAAATGTACCCCCAGGGGTACATGTATCCCAGGTTGGGAACCCGTGCTCTATCCCATGAGACTGCAGTATAGTATCGTGAATTGCACTATGCAGCACTTGCACAAAAAGTGAGGAATCAAAGGATACATCAACAATGAAATAGAGTAAAAATCCATAGAAAGACAGTTGCATATCCATGTACGCCGACACATGCAAACATAAAAAAGCAAATATACAATATATAAAAAAAAAAAACACGAAGTAAATTGATCACAGATATAACAAACAAATAAGATGGAAGGCAAGCAACATATAAAGCAGGGGTTTATATGTTGCTTGCCAAAACACAAATTTATTTGTAATCTATGCTTCTGTGACATCATAATTATTTTTGGAACAACGTGCAAAAGTCAGTGTATGGCATGCTAGCTACCACAGTACGATTTTACAATATTTCTGCAATTTGCAATAGAAATCAAAACCAAATAATTGTATGTGCTTAGCATCCAGCAATGTATGTGTTTTAGCATTGTCTGTACTGCAAGTTCATTTTTACTACCATCAATGATCTTTTGGCACATCCAATGTTTGAAGTAGACTTTAAGTGTTCTAATGATTCCTATGGCATATGGCTGAAGAACAGAGGTTGTGTTTGGTGAAAGAAAACAGAAATATTATTTAATCTTGCGGTTGAGTAGTGGGTTGAACAATTATCCACCAAATGAACAACTTCTTTTTCCACAGCAATCCCATGATGTTAGTCATTTGCCACAGATGGTGCTTGTCATCAAAGTACTTGCAGCCATGTCATAAGGTATAGGAACATTTTTGTATATTTAAAGCATTGGGTGACGTGGACTTTCCTATAAGCAGCATCTCATCTTTGTCCCCATTCATGTTGCATGTCACCAATAGTAATATTAGTTAAGTCACAGCAGTGACCCACACAAGCGAATCATATTGCAATTTATTTGCACAAGAAACCTAGTTTTGTGTGTAACACATCCGGTGCAGTCATTAAAAAAGTTAAATAGCAAATGTTGACATTGAAACAATTTTGGAAAAACTATGTACTTTCACTAATAACAATTCGCAAGAGTAAATTAATTAAGCCAAATAAGAGTTGACCTCCCTAGAACCACTCTAGACCTGCTACAACTTCGATCGTGACAGCTATTTTAGCGCTTCTGATTGACAAGAAATTATTCCGCGCACGTGGCATCTCATCACAGGCAAACATGAGGTGATCAACAGGCAGTGAAAAAGTCTAGAAGTGTCAATATAAGACTGAGTTACGGCAGCAATTCAAAATGGTACAATTTGGTAAAATCAATTAAATTGGTTTTGGTTAGAAATTATTCGGTTTACTCTTTGCTCAGGTACAAATAAACAACAAGTAACAATCACTCTGTTTTTCAATGCCAACCATAGATTTGATTGAAGAATTCATAAGTTCTTCCTTGGTGCCCTTAAATCTATGGTTGGCATTGTCTTTAAATTCACGGCAGGGCATAAAGGTATATTGCTGTTTCATCAGTGTTACAAATGTCATTAGTGGTACAAGTTCAAAAGATCTCTTGCGTAGTTGCATGGCAAAAATTTTCTGCTCATATGTTTGCTTTTGCTGATTTACCTTTCAAAGCAGTATGACAAATTGTGAGCATTTTTACCACAAGAAAACTTTAACCATGCAAAAAATGCATTTTCTACCTCTTCATCTTTGCCTACTCTCTTACAGTTTGTGGTTGAGCAGTCCTGGCCTTCAGCTTGTACGGTGGCCAGACATGGGGCAATTACATCACAAATGTAATTGATCACGATTACTTGCCACCTGCTCAATTACGAATACAAATAAACAAAATCACAATGTAAACGATTACGATTACGTTGAAAGTAATCACAATTGCAATCGCGATTGCATTTGTCTTGAAACACCTTCACAATGAAAGCAAAACTATTTGCATGGTTTGATGTGAGTATATTGTCAGACAACATACGATATGAATCAATGCAATAAATGTAATTACTAATCTGTAAGGACCAAGCACCAGAAAAAACACACTGATTGTTTACTGAGATATTCGTGCAGTCAACAAACCAGTGGCATAACTGGATGTTTGAGCTAGAGGAGAAATGTAGCTGAAGGAGGCCCACTGGTCTCTGTAGGTGACCTACTGGTCAACACTCAAGAAAAAAACTTGAGAATTGGTGGTGAATCCAGGTGTGGATGGCTATACTAAAACCTCATATCAACAGAGTCGGAAAATACCTCGAATAACGTAAAAAGACAACAGCCTACTAAAACACAATTATATAAGCTAAGTCGGTCCTGGTTTTTACATTTAGCTGGTCAGGGGAGTCAAATCGCTCCTCTTCCCTATCGTCAGTTACCCCACTGCAACAAACACAAATATCGATTAAACAGAAATAAAAAATGTTTAAAATCTTTGTCACAATTGATAAACACCAAAGCTTCAATTCTTTTATCAGTCAAACGACATCGATCAGGTATGAACATTGGTCTAGCAATGCTAAAAATTTGTTTATTAGTAATTTCAAAATTTCTGACTATTTGTTGTAACTGCAGGTTAGATCATCTGCAAGCCAGCATAGCATTGTGCAGCTTTTGATTTGAAATGAAATGAACAGTGATGCCAATATAGCTGTGCATATGTCTTTTAGACCAAAAGTCAATGGTCAACAAAACCTCACTGGTTCGGTAATTTTTTTTACCCAGTATATGGTGGATCATGGTTGATATGCTAGTTATCAGTGTTGTGGAAAGGTATTTTTGACTTGGATTGAAGTGCCTTATTCCTCTGAAAAAAAGTTTATTTATCATATATAAATTACCCTACTATACTAACTACATACATAGCCCACTCCAGCACATACATTCATAAGCTCACTCTGAATATAAATAAATAAAACCAACACCTCTCCTCATAATGACCCACTATTCTGTTGCCAAAAGATCAACCTGTTTTTAAGAAAAGCTCCTGTTTTTGTTGCTACGTCTCACTAGACTCACTACTTCTGGCAGCCAACTGGAATTAAGACTAGCTGAAGCAAAGCAAGAATTAATTACAAATGCTGCACTTGACCCTGGACTATCAGGATTTAGAGCACACAGACAGGCAAATAGCCTCTGAAGCATATCCATAACAAACGATGATAAAGGAGGAAATCCAGCCACCACAACTGCGGTTCATCGCACAGTGATGTAGGGTGAAGATTTACAAGTTTAATCGCAAAAGTAATCGTTGATTACAATTAAATTGGCAATGTAATCTATTTCATTGTTTGGTCAGGTCAATCGATTATGATACTCAAAAGAGTGGAATCAATTACAATTACCCCCATGTCTGATGGTGGCTTCATTTTTTAATAAATTTTGAAGAAATCCTTTTCAAATTCCAAGGGTCTCTGCTGCTTTACACTAACTGGCTGATGGTAATATTCTGTAGCACTGCAATAATTCCAGTCTTTCAGCAGGCAAGACAAGACTGTACAGCAACTTTCACTTGTTGCGAGCCAAAGTTATGATGGGCCGTACTAATTTTCCACCAATAATTTTGTTCCATTTGCTATTTATGATTATGATGTTGGCAAAACTTGGGAATTTTAATCGGATTAACTCCTGATTTTTAACATTCATAATGAAAGCCGAACATACGACGTACAGTACATTTATAGCACAGTGTGGTTTCTCTTAAGTACTCAATACAAGAATGTGCAAGGAGGGCAGATTCATAAAATATAATATCACTAGATGGGCCATACACTTCCAGGGGCTGTGGGCCAGATGATTTTGCTTGGCAAGTTGTAGGTTGCCTACCCTTGCTGTACACTCTTGTCTTAATTTGATCTTTGTATTATGCAGTGTAACAGTCTTGCCTTGATTTTTTTTATTCTGCAGTTTAACCTGGTAAAACCCTAAGGGATAAATTATCATTTTTGGCCATAACTTGACAATTGCTAATGCTAGATGGCTAATCAAAGGCTTTAAAGATGCAAAATTTTGCGTAGTTGTCACTGGAACTTTTTCTCAAGCTCTGATGATGTCATCCAAAAATCCCTTGAGCTCATCCCAGTTGTTACATCACATTAAAAATAGTTCAAATAGAACAAGAGATGTATTTAGCGGTGGTGAGTAAAGTACACATCCACAGAAAGACAAAGAAAATAGGAAACAGTGCTAAGCAAGTGCTACATTTGATAGCAATACAGTCTTTGCTGTGTATAGTGGGTTGTTTCACTTTTTCTAATGCTGGGACATCGACAAACCCTGAGGTTATCTTGTCAAGACATCCTATCAATGTGTATTAGACGACCAATAGAAAAACAGTAATATAACACAAACTCACATGTTCTGAACCAGAAAAAATTTGCGAAGAAACAGAACACAAATAATTAAAGTAATACTTAATGAAATCAACCCAAAAGTACCTTAATTTTCAAAAATCAGAGAAAGGAGAATGTCTGCTTCTTTAGAGGGTTTGAACAGCTCTATCAGTCGGTAAGTTGTAACTGTAAAAGTCAGAGTTGATACACTGACCTCTGCGGTCGTTAACACTTTGGCATCCAGCCACTTTTGGGGATTAAAAAAAAAAACACTGAAACGCACGTGGCTTCCTTTGCGTGGGAATTTCTCTGGTCACGTAAGTGCTACGGACCTGATCAAAGTGTCAAAAGACGTGGCAAGTCTTCTAGTCTGCACTCAAAAAAATTTTTTGGTTGAGGGATATGGATTTTTTGTGAGTGACGTCATAAGTAGAGGACTTTTAGGCTACCTTGGCCCACTTCACCTGGCCCTGGGCGCCAACTGTTAGATGGTAGTATTTCGCTGAAGCTTTTATTGGAAACTAGGCTACAATCCAAGCCTTTTGATACTTTGGATGACCTGCTGGGGTTTCAGGTTAAAAAGTTATGATCTAAAGTAGTAAAAATATTTGACTGATTAGCTAATTAGGTAATTAATTAATTTGTTTATTTAAGATCATAACCTTTCAACCCAGAAACGCTAGAAAGTCGATCAAAGGCTCAAAAGACTCGGACTCGAGCCTAGTTTCCAACAAAAACTTCAGCGAAACACTTTGGCCTAGCGGTTGGGCCCTAGGCCAGGCAACATGAGCCAAAATGGCTCCAAAACCACTTCACTTATGACGTCACTCACAAAAAATCCGCAACCCCCAACCAAAAAATTTTTTCGAGTGCAGACTAGAAGACTGGCCGATCCGTTTGAGCCCTTGAACAGCTCCCTAGCGCAATTGGTGGAGGAGCTAGGGCGTTGGTAAGGCAACCAAAAACTGCTGTTTTCAGGCCGAAATTGAAGTACGAATATATCATACACCGGCTCTCAAAGTGTTAAAGGGTTTTAACACTTTCAGTACCAGGGATTTTCCTTGAGAAATCATGTTGGGTACTGAGCAGTTTTTTAAGAGTTCACCACATTTTCACAAGTTTCAAGGAATGCATTGCATTTGAAACCCAAGCAAGTGCTTCATTTATTAAATCCAATATTTCTTTTTCATAGATTTGGTACATAAATATACAAATTTTTTTGTACAGAGACAAAAAGTTTACAGCTGGTAACCTTTGAAAGTTGGATCCGTATCTGCTGTGGAATTTCCATTTTGTAAAGATATGTAGACTGGTAGAAAAAGTATTCATTTCTTTTAACAACCCAGTTAAAATGTCTGAAAAACTAAACCCAGCTTAAAATCTGGTTGAAGCAAAACTTATGTTGTTCACATATTTGATTTGCAATGAGAAATTATGGTATAACATAGATTTCAATGTCACCAAAAGCTGAAATACTATTTTTAAAATAGAGAGCTTGATGTCAGGAAAACAACTGTGTTACTTTTTCAGAGCTGTAAGTCAGTCACAGTCTTTTGCTTATTTGTGAAGAAGACATATTGTTATCAACTTCAAGATGCCTAAACTGGAGTGTAAGTTTTGTGTGGTTTTTTTTGGTGTCACCTAAAATGTAGTTCTTGCAACGTCTACGTGGGATGCATTGTTTAGCTGCAAATAGCAGGTTCTCACAAAATTCTTGGTGTGCCTTGTTGATGTTTGTTGCATCCGGAGGTGGCAATCTCTAACAGATTCACCTATGAAAAGGCAAAAGTACTTCCAATTAGCCTTGCAGAAGTTCCAATACTTTACCGGATCATTGTCAGCAGGAACTCTGAGCCTTGATGGTGTTATGAAGGAGGGTCAGTTTTGTGACCGAGGAAACTTTCCTAGAATACCTCTGTCCGGCAGTTGGTTGTCCTGGCCAACACTTGTGAAGGTCAGGTCCGAGTTGGTGCCGACGTTCCATCTGTGAGAGGCTACTCCCTTTGTGTTGTACAGCAGCCAGTGGTTGTTAACTGTTGCCCAGGAGTCCAGACTCTCACTGTCAAGGGATGTTTTGATGTAACCCCAGTTGACACGTTGGAAGTTAAACTCACCAACATACAGGCTGAAGTGTGGCAATGTCAGGATGGCTGTAGATGTAAGTTGCGAGTGTGGAGGTTTGTAGACATTAATGATCTTATATCCTGTGACGTCTACACACAACCATCTAGTCTATGATTGCTCTAGAGCAGCTATGTCCAACCCAAATGGCTTAGTGAGCCAAAAAGTATGTCAATATTCTAACCAGGGCCGCATAGTGATTGACATATTAATGAGGGCCACACACTGTATGGTTTACTTTGATCTTAGCAAACTAAATTTAGCTTCTTCTTTCATTTGAGCGAGTTCTTTTATCCACTGCTTGGCTGTGCTAGATTTTGGGACAGGTGTTGAGCAGCCATTTGGTTGTCTCATCGTCCAGAACCGTCAGGCTGTGCAGTCCATGGGGAGGTTGATGGATTGGACATCGGATGATGACATGGTCAACGGTTTGTTCTTCTGCGCCACACTCACAGGCTGCAGAGGAGGCCATATCCCATTTGTACAAGCAGGAGTGGAAACGTCCGACCCTGGTGCGGAGGTGGTTAAGCCGGACCCAGGCTCTTCTTGGGAGGGTCATTCCGGGTGTGTGTGTACCGGTGTCTGGAATTAATGTGTGGAGTCTTGTGGGGTTGTCCGCCCACTCGCATTCCATTGATGATCTGCCTACTGTGCCGCACGTATGTTGTTGTCAGAGAAGCTGATGAGTTGCTGTGCGGCGGTTACAAATGGGTGTCTCGATTTGAGGCGCCGTGCAACAGCACTTGATAAATTTAGCTTAACTTTACATACTGAAAGTGTTCGAATCCTAACTACAATGGTAACAGACATGATAAAGTGGCACTAAAGACCACCTGCATCAAGTGTCAAATTCACGATTATCAACATACGGACAGGTTGTCAGATTATAGGATACTTTTACTACAGCGAAAACCTGAACTGGGACACATGAAACCTTCGACTGGGCACATGTGGCCCATGGGCCGTGGGTTGGACATAGCTGCTCTAGAGACTGGTTTACCCGTGACCATTCCAACCGCTCATGAACAAACGTGGCAAAGCCGTGCTTCCTGATCAGGATTGACCCAGCTAGTGAGAAGTTGGGAATCACTAGCTTGTCTGCAGTTGTGCTGTGGGTCTCCTGTAGGACGCTGACAAATGCCTTGTTCTTGTATACTAGCTGCTTGATAACACTGATCTTGTTTGCGGTGAGCCCCTTGGTGTTCAGCTGCAGAATGTGGGGTCTTTGGTCATTCTCCACCATAGGGACACTGCCAAACCCTGAAAAAGATGTGCCCAGTGTGCAGGTAGCAGTGCTTGCTCTCGTAGTGACAGTCACTTTGTGAAAAGCTGACATCAGGCATTGCACTCTCGAGGCGGCTTGCTGACTCTGGCTGGGGTCCGACTCCAACTCAGGATGTCCGATTGGATCATTTTTTACATCACACTCCTAAATTGGGAATACCTGTTGAAATGGTACAATTCCTTTTGAAACTTTTGTTGAAACAGAGGTTTCTTGCTGTGTACCATGATTTCCATTGATTTTAACAGCCAGGTTTCATTCCCTTTATGTTAAAGAGTCGGAGTCGGAAATTTTGGAAAGCCGTAGTTGGAGTCGGAAATTTTGGAAAGTCGGAGTCAGATATTTTACCTCCGACTCTGCAACCCTGCTCCGTACTTTCATCCCCAGCACCCATCAAAGCATATACCTAACAAACCTTCCAAGTCAATGGTGTGTTTGTAGCTTGGTGAAAGCCATTCTCAAGAACAATCTGAAAGTCGAAATTGTATTTGAGAGCTGCAGTCCTTTCTGTATAGTACTGCTACCAATCTGGTATTGCAAATATTTGTTGCTCGAAGGTATCCTATCACACCACTATATATTTGTCATGTATATATGTCTGACACTAGGTTTGGTTTTGTACTGATGATGTGCAACAGCTTGTCAAAGACATCTTTACAGTAGACCTTATGTAGAATTTTTGAACAGCATATGTAATTAACTTTTTTAAGTTTGTTATTGCTGCTGATGAAAATATAAATGGTCAGCAATGCTTTGATAAAAGTGTGTAGTGTATAATCATATCAAGGGTTTGTGAGACTGTTAAGAAATTTAAAACCAACAGAAGCCACATGATATCATTGTCCCTACAACCCCTCATCAACAGATATTAAAACTTCTTTTTGTATCTGCATGTGAGAACAGATAAAATTTGCCCAAAGGGCTAGCAATGTTAAATCATTTTTTCAGTATGTAGTTAGTTTTTGCAATAAATTGTATCACCAAGAAATGTTGCTGACTTTTATATGTTGCTTGTTGGTTCCATTAAAATTTGAAGTTCTTCATTGCAATGGCAACATATAAATACTGTACTGACATTAATATATATTATCGTGTGTTTACTGGTAATCTTGTACTTTCTGCAGCATGTCTCTTTGAGTTGAAGATGGCCACAAAGAGCCTGTTGAGAGAAAGTAAAAAATGTGAGAAGGAAGAAAAAGCACAAAAAGCAAAGCTAAAGGCTGCAATCACCAAAAACAATATGGAGGTATATTAAGTGTAAAGAGGTTTTTCAGTAAAAAGAATATAACAATATGAAACTGCTAAGCGTAATTGAGTTCATTGATTATAACTTACTTTGTTACTGAAATATTCTCATAGTTATGAAAGAGAATGATGCTGGTTCAAATATCTACACAAAGTACAAAGTAACCCAACGTTATTTCTGAGCACCATGGTTAAAAAGGAAATAAAATTGAAAACCTACAACTGCACAATGAAACCCTTGCAGCAGCAAACCTTAGGTGCAGCTTTAACAAGTGTTGCGACAAGTAAATGTGGTAAAAAATATTTCTTGGCTTCAATATTGATATGAGCCATGTTTGAATCTGTTTCATGAAAGTGTGTTGTCTAAAGCACCTTCAAACTTTTGTAGAAGCAAAGTATTTTTCCAAGGTTGTTGGTGAAGTTTTGCAGAATTTGATCTTGTGAGAAGATTGCACAGTTGATTGACACCAGTGGTGGGCGACGTCATATCCTGCATCCAGTATTTTGAATGTTTATTTTAAAATCAAAATTAGTATACTCAATGTACTGCACTGTAACCAAAAGCTAATAAAAAACTAAAACCTGAAATTAATCACTTGTCAGAGTTACTGTTTGTAGGCTGCCACTTGTAAATTGGTTTACCGTTCTGGTTACACATGAGCGTGTGTAAGTGAGGCGTAATCGCGATGCATGTTTAAAGTCTAGCGTTTTGCGTGTGGGAGTGAAGACGTTACACAATACAACTGATTTGGTGTAGAACTAATCGCTGGCAGTGATGCTTGTTTTTCGGTAATTTCTTCAACAGCTTAGTGCTAGTATAAACGTGTTGCAAAACGAAGCATCGGTGTACTGCATAGCAATAAAATACTCACCAGTGTTTGGACCAGCCTTGGCCGACTTTCAGTAGGGCGTTGAATGTATGCAACAGCAAGTTTGAACAAACCGCTTTTCTCCACGTGAAACATACAAACCTCTGAACTCCACTTTGCAATCAGAAAATTACAAGGCTCATAGCACTAATAACATTTGGCAGAGTGGTGAATGTCTTGTGCATGGTTGAAATTCGACACTTCAGCTATTGCCTAGCACGTTTTTAATACATGCTTTCAATAATCGTGTTTATCGTAAAACCACGTTGCAGCACTGCCAGGATGGCTATAAGCGTCATGAAATTCTGTATTTCCTTTGCGATTGTACTTTAGACCAGGGGTCTCCAAACATTTTTGATCGATGGCCACATGAGCTGTTACACAACCGTTCGAGGGACGGACATCTTACGTAATGTGATTGGTTCGGGATATGTTACATTCTACCAAATGAGCAAGTTTTTTGTAAATATCTTATTTTTTCATTATTGACAAAATGTCTTCGCGGGCCGTAGTCTGGAGGCCCTGCTTTAGACGGTGGTTCTCCGGAGAATCCTGTTTATTTCACGTATGTCATGTATTGAAGGAAGTTGTAGGTTGGTTCTGAGGAAGATGCCAAAGTATCGGGATAGCTCCTTGTAGTTCCCGTGTGATCGATTACATCGTTGCCGGGCATGGACAACAGTGACATGTGTTCTGTTGGCAGGGCGCGAAGATCCACGCTGAAAACGCGATCCGACAAAAGAACCAGGCGCTCAACTTCCTCCGCATGAGTGCTCGGATCGACGCCATAAGCTCGCGTGTTCAAACTGCAATTCAAATGAAGAACGTGAGTCATGGCACAGTTTTAGTGCCTTGTTCAAAAGATGCAGTTGTTTCCAATGCTTACCAATTTCTGTACAGCCATCGATAAAAGTTATGTGAAATTCATTTTGCGACATTTTCCGAACTGCCGCAGCTACAGTAAGTTTGCCAAGACAAGGGCAACGTGCAGTAGGTTTGTGCATTGATTGTGTAGAAATGTTATGGTCAAGTTGATGCGTTGCGTGGAAACGAAGTAACTGACTCGCAATGTACAGTGCATCGACTCTTTTGGGCTTTTGGGCTTGTATTAAGAAGTTGAGTACAAAATCTTACATTTGCTTTTACACCTTTGTTGTTGATTTCGTTGTCAGGTCACAAAGAACATGACCAGCGTCACAAAGAACATGGAAGCAACGATGCGATCAATGAACCTTGAAAAGGTGGGGTCAGATCGTGAGCCTCGTGGGGAGGCCGGGGGCCCGATCGTGAGCGTCTGTGTCAGTGGTCTTAACATTTTCTCTGCAACGCCTCCCTCAAGTTATTCTCCTTTGTTCCAAGCCTCCCTGACTTTAAATAGGTTGTAAAATTACAAAAGCTTGTGAAGGTAAATTTCAAAAACTTTTCATGTTGTGCGCGTAAAGGCTCGCGCCCCCTGGAAATTTATTGACCCCACCTCTGGGGAGGCGTGTCTCCAGGTTAAGAACCACTGCTCTGTGTTGAAAGTCTTGTAGTAATAAAAATACCCCTGCCGGCCGTGAAGCCACTAAAAACATTTCCCGAACTTGTGCACGAGGGCGTGGCTGGTGTTGTTCCCTTGAAACGACCAACCACTGCACAGCACCGTCAATGCTCAGGTTCCTGCGAGTAATAGTTGCGGGGGGGTTAACCTGGGTATTGTTCGGTCATAGACCGAAACGCTTTTGAAATGACCGAAAAAAATTAAGTCATTTCGGGCAGAGAGTGCCTGAAACTATAGGCTAATGGACACTGTTACGGCGAGTTTCAATACAACTGTGAGACAAATGACCGAAATGTTTCAGTAAAATATGACCGGAATGTCTCAGTGAAAAGAAAAACAGGGTTTAGGTATTAGTTGTATGCTCAGGGAGAATCGCGAAGGCAGCTGGAAATTCAAATTCGTTTGGAATGGAATTCTTAATTGCGAAGACCCGTTGCCGAAACAATGGAGTCCCGTCATGACGTCAGTGCACTTTGGGGAGCGATCTTGAGGAGTGGACGTGAAACAGTCGATTACTTGTATTATTTTTCTGATTCTTCTCCAATCTGTGGAGAGAAAAAGGTTCTGAGATAAAGAACAGCAAGGGTGGTCCCGTTGGTCTTGGTGAAAAACATTGCAGAGAAGCAGTGCGTGGCCAGACTTGTTCTGTAAGGGATGTTCCTTTTTTTCGCCACTGGCCTGTGAGGGACAGGATGACCCTCGAAAACGAACACAAAAATGTTGTAAAAAAATTCTAAGACCAAGTATTTTATTTCTCTAATAGCATACTTGATGATGGGCGTTTGTAAAACTGGTCTCCCCAAAACGTCACAGCCAACCAAGGAAAAGTATTTTGGCGAGACCTACTTTACCCTGAAGCCGCGCAGTTGTGTAGTACAAGCAAAAATGTCGATGACATGCCTACAGGCTCTACCAGAAAGGTGAATTTTTGACAAAGCACCCCTCAGGGCTGGGTCTTCATCTTTGAAGAGGCATATTTGAGTCTCTGTTTGCAATAGGCATAAGCAAGTCATGAAGTCAGCGAGATAAGATATGCATCATGCTGAGTTATATTGATTTTTGTGCGTTGTCGTGACAACAGATCTCCGAATTCATGGATCGCTTCGAGAAGCAGTTCGAAAACCTGGACATTCAGTCACAGTACATGGAGAACGCAATGAGTGGCGCAACCATGCAATTCACTCCTGAGGACGAGGTCAGGCAACTGATGCAGAAGACCGCTGATGAAGCCGGGTAAGTTTCGACAGGTGGACTAGTTTTTGTGTCGACGCAAAATAATAATTATCCACCGATCGGTCTCCTGAGACAAACCTCTGTCTTTTTTTAACCTGGTTCTCTTGCGCATTGTTACGTACTTAGGAGCAATGGTTGATGACCACATTGACCTAACAATTGTTGCAATTTTACGTCACAGTAGAGTAGCTCCGACGCAATGTTCAGCAGTTTTTGACATCCTTGGCACAATAGCCAATTTGAAAATGTCTGGGAAATTTAATTACCTTCAGGCGTAAGTCAGTTAGCTGCAGTCACCCTGTGCGGAAACTTCGTCCCAAGTATCATGACGCAATCGTTCCTTATAACCCCCCTTTCCACTTTTTCTGTGATTTTGTCGCCGGTTTCTTCACAGTCGGGTAGTTTAATTTTAGACCTGCTCAAAATACCTTTGTAATGGAAGGTACAAATTGGAGACTTTTCTTCCATCGCTGCTTCATTGGTGGTTGTCGCAGCATCACATGTATAAGTGTTGTCATGGGTCTCACCGTCGCTGCTGCCAAAAAATAAGCGGCGTTTTGCTCCCGCCGCTCTTGACGTTAGATTCAGAACGAAAGACTAATTTTGATGACGTTGGTATCTTGGTGGAGTGCCAAGCACACCGGGACGGTGTTGCCATTAGGCGAACTAGACGGCTGCCTAGGGCGCTGGGCCCTGCAGGCCATGTCGCAAGAGAGATTGGTAGGTCCAGTCACCGTGTCTGTTGTGTCAAAAATAGCTTCTCTTTATATGAAGGAGTAGAACATAGTCAGTTCCCAAACAAAAAGCGAAGTTTTGAGGCATACGCTAGATTTTTTGTTTACATGAATTCTATAACGGTTGTTACTTGTTTAGATAATGTTTTGATGAACTAGGTGTTTAGATAAACACGGTGTTGATCGAATACATTAGCTTCATGTCAGAAAATTGTCCTTATCTGTGCCATGTGTACAACGGATAGGGGTTTGTTTGAGGGGAGGAGCGCTGTAATGGACCTTGCCAATGATGCACCGGCAAAAGGTGTGCACAGAGAATAATATATTTGTTTACATTTTGCAAAACATTCGTGCTACAGTTGGTTGAACAGAATGACGTCATCATAAGCAAACACTACTTATAAGCTACGAGGGGGGATAAAATTGGATCTTTCCTAGGGCGCTGGAATTGCTTGCCCTGGCCCTGCAATTACGTCTTACTCCTTACCAGTGGCGGCTCCTGGCGAAATTGGCCGGGAGAGCTGCGAAATTTCATCTCTGGTTGAACAAATGGGATTGTCGCCCTGGAGTTGCCTGTAAAAGGCGGAGCTCCGTGTACAGCGGAGCTTGGTTGCGGAGGTTTGATGACGTAACCGGAGTGGAAGAAAGTTGCGTTGCAAAAGGAATAAACAGAAAAAAAGCAAAGGATAAATATTTTGTTATTGCAAATTGATATGCCCTTCCCCCAAGCATCTAATGATTGGATGTTTGCGATTTTTAAAATTTATATTCACAACTGTTGACACCTATTTTTTGTCCCCGAACCGTTGTGAAACTCAGATGGGAAAAAATTATCAAACTTAAGAATAGACTTCTTTTACCGTAGTGTAGTATCACCTTTTGCAATAAAATTATTTTTACTACCGTTTAGTTCTCATTGCTCAACGCAAAATATCGGTTTTAGCGACTCCGGTTACGTCATCAAACCTCCGCAACCAAGCTCCGCCTTTCACAGGGTACCTCGCCCTGGCTGTTTTTATAATTAGTGGCGTTTCCAGTCACTCCAGCAGTCCTAATCGTATCAAACTCGTAATTTTCAGTTGTCCTTATTGATACTTAGAAAACATTC
>Ga0210059_1005006_pt1 | contig 21322 bp, 10 predicted proteins | sample Ectturendosymbi2_FD_188042 | JGI IMG/M metagenome (GOLD analysis project Ga0210059, IMG submission 188042) | Ecteinascidia turbinata endosymbiont from Florida, USA - Sample 2 (SPAdes) (version 2) | ecosystem: Host-associated > Tunicates > Ascidians > Unclassified | place: Key West, Florida...
GTCGATTAAAGATCACTTAATAAAATTAATAATGTGGTGACAGGGGGCCCAAAAACTTCGAAATGACCGGCCAGGGGGGGCGGCCGCCCCCCTGCCCCCTGTCAGTTTCGCCACTGGCCATAGCCCGTAGCCTACTGCGGTGAATGATCGATTTCTTGCTCAATACCTAACGCATAATTTGTACTGTAATCAGTGGCGTAACTGACAGGGGGGCAAGGGGGCGAGTAACCCCCCCTGACAAGCCAAATGTAAAAACTGGGCCCCTCTACTTGACATTTTTTGCGTTTTACCTGGTGTTTTCGTTTGTTTTAGCTGGTATAGACATACACGACATCCAGAGATTCACTATCATTTTTAAACTTTTTCCTGAGTTTTGTTTAGTGGGCCCCCTACGGTGACCAGTGGGCCCCCTTCAGCTAAGCTTTGCCCCCCTGCCTCAAACCTTTAGTTACGCCACTGACTGAAGCAAATTTGTATCGGAAAAAAATACACAGGATAATGGCCACATATTGGACCACTTTGTCTGTTCTGTTAAAAACATACTAAAAACTTTCTTTGTTCTGTATGGAAAACTTTTGAACAGTGCGATATAAAAAACTTTGTTTTGTGCTCAGATTCTTAGTCTCAAGCTCCACTGCTCTGAGAAAGAAGGGCATGGCAACTTATGCAACTGGCCAATAAACATTGAGTAAACGTAGCACTCTCGCAAATTGAATGCAATTTTTATTCAAAATCAAGTCATTCGATAACTGTCAGTTAAGCAAAAAAGCCTTATTTCCACCAAAACAACGTTGTTGTAGCGGCGACTTGAAAATTTGTCGATGTTTTCGCTATGTTATCCCAAAATTAAAAGTGTGGGATTTTTTGTTGTTGTACCAACATCTTTTATTCTGTGTCACTGCAAGTCGGAATTCCAAGAGCAAGACTGAATTTTTAACCTTACAAAAAGTTTCTTCAAACCCCGCTGATTCGAAACGGTGCATTTTAAATATTATGATGTGCGAATTCCAATACACTTTCAGATGTCTTGACATACATTTATGCAGGCCCTTAACCAAGTTTTAAGGTTTCGGGGACAAAATACATTTTAGGGGAGAAAGATATTTGTTTTTATTATATATTTAAAAATTTTTTTTCGGGACACAAAAATTTAGAGGGTTACTGCCCCTGATTGCCCCCTCGTGGCTACGGGCCGGCCTGCATGTTTTTCACGTGGTGCTTTCTTGTGCGTGGTAAACTCAGACAAAGCAAACTTGTGTAATGATACCTGGTGTTAGCAGCTTTCACGATAATGCAGTGCACAGTGTTTTATTCCTTCTTCAATGAGTGTTGCAATGCAAGCAAGCATTTGGCTGGTCGAATTCCTTGTTGCATACTTTAAGACAGACGTTGTTTGAAATACCTCCGAAAGATCTTTCATCGGGATTTGTAATGATGTAAGGTTGCAATCAACAGAACAGATGCTTTCTCATTGTTCAGTTCCAATTTTTCATGAATGTTCAGCTTTGATTTCCTACCTTACTTTGCATTCCGCACACGTTTACATTGCAAGATTTGATACACCGTCGTGTCCGGTAACAGTTCACCTCTCCTGAAGATTTAGGTCACCGCAAGCAGAGAACGAACAATCATGTCAATTATCACCAGCAGCCCGGTATTGTAAGCCAGAGCCCTTGCAGGTTGAGGCACTCTACTGAGATAGAAAATAGTGTGAAGGATTCTTGCCCAAAAGAAAACCTGAAATCAAAAAAGATACAAGGCTGCGAAGAGCTGCGTTCAAAGCAGGACTTACATTTTTCTTGTTTGTATTGACTTTAGCAGGATCCTGCTGGTCGTTTAATTTGAAAAGCAATTTTGTTTAATTTTCGACAGTTAATTGCTGAAGTTTCTAAATTAGCTTACATCCAAACGTGTTCCTAAAGAAACAGGTGATTTATTTCACACTCAATAGTAGAGTGAGTTTTGGTGCCACGTCTGTTTCGAGAAGGTGTTTTTTTCTGTTTTGATACTCCGCTCTTTCATGTTGATCAGGAACTATATTCAGGTTTCACTCAGTGCCGGATTAAGCTAGCGCGGGGTCTGTAGCATACCAACAGCGCGGGGCGCTAAGTTCAAAATAAACTTGAGTAAATGAACCACTGTTAAATCATTAATTCCTTGGGCATTCATATGACTGCAATTGGGCATACTGAATTTCGTAAGCACGAAAAACCTGGTCTTAAATAGCAACGGGTGGACATTATACGGGTGAGATATCTTTTTTACCAAAAACGTATATGCCAGCTATGTCAGCGGCCCAGTCGAAGGTTTTGTGAGGCCCAGTTTTGCTTTTCGCTGTAGTAAAAATATCCTACATCTGACAATCTGTCCTTATTTTGATAACCTTAAATTTGACATGTTTGATGCAGGTGGTCCTATGTGCCCCTTTATCGCGTCTGTTACCATTGCAATTAGGATTCGAAGGCTTTCAGTACATTGGCTTGAGCTAAATTTAGTTTGCTAAGATCAAAGTAAGTCATTCAATGTGCGGGCCTGTTTAAGATAGTGACATAATTTTTGGCTCAGTAAGCCATTAGGGTTGGACACAGCTGGCGTATGCGTATCTTAATACCAAGAAGGAATACATTACCGCACATCTCACAAGCACGGTACAGAAACAGTAATTATGCTTCTAAATTCCAAACAAATTTGATTATTGCTATATTTGGAACATTGGTTCTTAACACTTTCTTTGATGCGTCACCCTTAAGTAATTGTCCTTTGTTTCCAACTCCTTAAAAACAAATGTATTTCTTGGTAAATTTATTGATATCAAACTTTCCATGTTGTAGAGCGCATAAGGGCGCGCGCCCGGCTGGAAATTTATTGACGCCCCTTGGGGAGGTTTTCCCCGCAGTAAGAACCGCTGACCTAGCCAGCGTAATCTCAGTATAAACGTCGAAGTCGATTGTCAGGAGCAACCAATTGCTTAAGATGCATTTTCTAGATTTTATCATAGCGAAACTGGTCGTGTCTATTTCACACAGAAGTCCATGCTCTAAATTCTTTAAAATCAGACTAATCAGCTGGTTTTCTCTCATGTGCCTCCTTTGTTCATTCTACTATCTAAGTTTTAGAAAATGGCCTTCTCCACTGCAGGTGGTCACCACGAAAGTTAAATAAATGCGCAAATCATTTTCCACATTTGCAAAACAAAGCTTCTTAATTTTCTTTTCTTTGGGCTTGCTTCATTGGTATCTCTGTCACTTGAACTCATTGCACTTAGCTAATATTTACAAATTATACGGTGTCAGGTGCTTGATCATCAGTTATGCTGAAGAATAAGGTACTTTAATGAAACAAGATAACGAAAGATGAGACTATAAATAAGAAGTATGATGAAGAATACTCTATCTTAAATCACTGCCACGCAGTTAAATCCCAAATCTTCAGAAGCAAAAAGCAGAAAAGTATTGAAAACTCCAGATAGATTTAGCTCCACTGGTCAAATCATTTCGATACTTAAAAAGGTAACGTATCTTGTAGAACAGGTCAATGTGATGTAATTACAACGAACCAATATCTGGATATTGCTGCAATTTGGCCTCATTGCTCGACTTGTCTCATAATGTTGCAAGTACAGTTACTGTAAAATATTATTAATTTTCAAATCACAGTAGTCTTATGTAAAAGCATTCAATTGTAAACCTTCGCTTTATTTGCTTGTGGCAAATTTAGCAAATTATATACAGGGATGGATACAGAGGTGGTCGCCTCGGACCCACCTATTTTAGACAGGACATGGGGGTCCTTTTTTGAGAGTTTCGCGCTTAGTTTTAGAAAAATTGTTAAAAAACTCGTTAATTACTCTAGAGCAGGGGTGGGCAATTAGCGGCACACGGGTCACAAGTGGCCCGCCAAATCGTTTTCAGTGGCCCACGGAAGCATGCAGGAAAAATCTTCAAATCTGAAATTTCCTCGAACATATCACAGTAAATGTTGGTGCTGTGGCTATCTTGAAGCGAGACTTACTTCTATTTATATCGTGATCGCTTTGTCCATCCCTACGCAAAAATTATGTGTGTGCCATTATTGTTTTTGTTTTGTTTATTTATTTTACAATCAAATCAGAGGTACGCCCCTCCTCTAAGCACGTCCTTCTCAAAGTGACCCGGGGGCCACTTTTAGTGCTCACGCCTGCTCTAGAGCCACATTAAATAGGCTCTGAAGGAAGTCGAGTACCTTACTTCTAATCTTCACCCTTGAATATAATATAGAATAAATTTAACAAAGGACCGCGGGGCCCCCAAAAGCGCGGGCCTGTGGCAATTGCTACTACTGTTAATCCGGCACTGGTTTTAGTGGTGGTTTATCATATTATTACGTGAGAAGGCACGAACAATACCGAAGGCAATTTGTTTTTTTATCTATAGCAGACAATCAGAGCTACTGAGAGTAATTTTACCAGGGAGTAGGAAGATCGATACCGGGCCCCCTAACTTATGGGCCCTCGTCCAAAAGTGTATGTATAGCTTGTTTGTATAGTATTCAGAATGTAGATAAAACAGCTACAATGCTAAGATTTTTAAACATAGCTACTAGCGGTGCAGTTCCAGAAGCGAACACCAATTTTGGGCTAGATTACAGAAAAAACTTAGCGTGCGTACTTTCATCCTCCCGGGCCCGGGTACCATGTACCTCTTGTACCCCCTCTCGTCGGCCCTGTAGACAATGATATAAACAAAGCCGTACGAATGGCTCGTATACGCCGGCTTCTTGCGCAGATGAATAACATTTCTTTCACGTATGCCAAAAAACAATAACAAAACAGATGTTCGTTGAAACCATAACAAATTTAAAGCACCTCTTCACATCCATTGTACGGTATAGCATGATAGCACGCATCCAGCTTGTTATTACTTGGATCACGAATTTCTCATTTCGCAAAAACTAAAGTCAGGCGTCAACTAACTTTAAATCTCCATGTAGCAGATGAGGCTTCAGGGTTGGTTGCCAAATACAGCATGGAAGTTGCAATAAAAGGTAGAATGTTCTCCAGATCGTTGAGATGTGCCCGGCGAACCTGATTTAAGATAAAACGTAGAGCAATTCCGTAACTTTCTTGATATATTTCTTGCAGAAGTAACTTTCGCTATAGATTTGCTGCTTTGGTCGCACTATATCTTTACTGCAGGTAGATCAGTGGCGTAGCCTGCCCAAAATTCTGGGAGGGGCCAAATATTTTGACTTTGAGCGAGCAACAGTATTTTGTCTGGGACACCGCCTCTCAAAGCACAAAACGACAAGATATGCTAGAAATTTTGGGGGACATGGCCCCCTTGGCCCCCGTTGGCTACGTTTGTGAGGCAGATTGGAGCCGCAAGTAGTGGTGAAGGAAAACGGCGAGTTGGAAAAGGTCAGAATCGTTCTGGAGTCAAAAACAGATCAACATTTTTTTCGATCACAGAAATTATCTGGTTGTGTTTATTGCTTGAACAGGATCTTACTAAGTATAAGACAAATTAAGATAAGCTGATTGCACAAATTTTGGCTTTCCGGGTGGACTTCATACGCTGAAGCATGCGTGCACTGATGGTTGTTTGAAACAGACAATTGTGTAGTTTTTTTTCCATTTTTAACATATCAACACTATGGGCAACCCGCGATAAAATGGCGCTATACAAGCGGATGGCTGCCGAGCTACAGCATTATTTACTACGCCATGAATTCCGCTAAATCGACGAATAGATAAACTGTACAAAAGTTGTTTGATAGTTATTGTTGAAGTGAAATTTAAATTGGGTGAAGATGGATATTTCTGCAACGAAACCTAACTCTTTCCACCCATTCATTCATTCGAACAAATCTTCTCCCTTTGCCCTCGGGGTTTGCTCCAATCAACGCTGTATCTTCTGGGTTGGCAAAAGACTTGAATGCCATGCGAGAAAATCCAGTCAACACAGACATTCCAACGGTTTTGCCGAGTAGCAACATTCCATAGTAAATAAAAGATTTAAATGCGTCGTTACTTAAGGTAAACGCGCTGCCCATTGTTTTCACATTAACTTTCTCCTAAAAACTGTATGAAAATTATTATTAAATGAAAACATCTCCTGTATTTTCTACCAGCCTGTCAGTAATGCTTTAAACTCGCTTTTTTATCTATTTCGCGAATGGTTTAACCTGTTTACAAGGTCACATCACGTAAAAATATCCGCAGCCTCCAGTAAAATTTTTCAAATCATCACCTCCGCCTTTCACTTCAGCTCGATGCGTAAAGCACAAGAAGAGTTTACGCCCGAGGCCTGTGTTCTGGCGGTTAACTCGTGCAGTTTTAATTGCCAGCAACACGGAGTACTTGATTAATCATTGAAACATTTGTTCGCGTTTCGAGGCGAGCGGTACAAAGTAGCCGGTTGCTTCGCACGAGTCGAAGAGTGCGTGGGAAAGTTTAAAATGCACGACTATAAAGTATTCTATACCAAGCCCGTAGCCAGGTTTTAGGGTTTGGGGGGAAAGAATTTTTAGGGGGAAAGAACTTATACATTTTTAAAAGAAATTGTATAAAAGTCTTCTGAGCACAGAAAAATTTGGGGGACACAAAAGAAATTATGCGGGGGGCACTGACCCCGAATGCCTCTCCGTGGCTAATGCCTGTCCTAAACCTTTCACGAGTTACACATTAATTTAAAACTGCCTTTTGTTTAAATTTGCTTTTGATCTCGTCAATACTCCACCTCACTGCAGATTAACTTTTCGCAAAGTTGTTTGGATAACGTGTCATTGCAGGTTTCAGGAGTGATTTCGCTTGGGTCTAAGTGTGGAAGCTGAAGGAACAATTGGGTTAAACCTACTACAAGCCCCATCCACGTCACTGCTTGTCTTCTATCATGATTCACGAGGCAAACAAGATAGCAACATGGGAAAAATATGCGATTTCAGGACGGGATGCCTACTTCTGAAACATTTGAGAAGCATTGAAGTTTTGCAGTTGATGATTGGCGAGCAGGATCTGCTTTGCTGCAATAACGGTGAAGATGCTTCCACAAATTTTCTTGTCAGGGTCCATCTCAAACGCTATAGAAAACGAAAACAAGCTTCAATGATAAATTTTGTTCATCTTCATTTGACATGGAATGCCAAATTTTGCTTCTGACAAATCTCTGCTTTGCATGACCGTCACGAAATTAGCGTATTGAATAAAGTCAATGCTTTCAACCTGCTTGCGCATGTGAAAGGCTTAGTCAGTGTTTTGAAGCGCTTTTTCACAACGTAGTGATGATACAACTACTTTAGATTGAATGACGGGTTTATGACGTCCCGTAAGGTACCAAAAAAATTGCTAGAAGTAAGGTGGGGACTAGGACTACGACAAGAACATTTTTTGCCTAAAACCTGATCCAGACGTCACAGAGAACAAGACCGGTTAATCTCCTTCTGGAATCTCGGCCAAACACGTCTTTTGCGGTTCCTAAATTTATAGAATGTTACTTGTTTCAGTTTTTTTGTCTTTTTGTATTGCGTGACGAATTAGTTTCAGTGAGTAATGATTTCACAGACACAGTGTCCATCAGGGCAGGCATCCGTGAGCCATGGGAGCAGAGCCCAGCACAGGGTAAGGAAGTCGAGAGTCTTCTTTCAATTAGTGACAATCACGAGGAAGTCTGACGAGTTTCATGAAGTACAGGACATGAGCGGTTCATTTTGGATGTATCAATGTAAAACTTCAATTCAAACATTTTCAGGAAACGGGAATTTTTCAATCAACCTTGTTATATCATTCGAGAGTGTTGCATTCGGTTTTTATAGAAATGGCTCAATTTTTTATTAAACGGAACTGTTTTGAAGTTCCTTTCAACGTGAAACTTTACTGTAGAAGTAGAACAGTTAATAAGAAAGTGCTGAATGCTAAACTACAGTTTTACTACGCAAAGAAACTTCTGAAAGGTCTCCAAACGTTGATGAAGCGCAAATTGATGCACTGTAACCACTTGTAATTTTGTATCTAAAAACAGTGACTTCGAAAAGGGGCATAAATGCAAAGAATGACAGCATTTGCTGAAATGTACCAAAAATTTTTTATTTTTCTTCGTTTGCCAATCTTCTGTTTGAGACCTATAAAAATATGTACTCCCAGAGCCAGTTTTTTTTCTGCCACACTGTGCTTCTGCCTGTGGCTTACTGGGCTTATTGGTCTGGTAAATCTGGTTTTGAGAGGAACATGTAGATTACAAGAAGTATAAATTAAACAGGTTCAAATTTAAAAATCATAGGTTAATCAGGTTATATGGCCACGTATACTGCTGCAGCACTAGACAAGGTATCGGGTTTCATTTACCAGTTGAATTTTTTCAGGACGATGACCCGTTTTATCATCTTGCTGATAGAGGTCCCTGTTTTTTGTCGATCTTTCACCAAAACCAGGTTATTAGAAGCGCAATACGCTTGGCGTCGAACTCGCCACAGCGTGACATTTTCATCACTGCAGTCAGACTAGTGCTGCCACAGGCTTTTTTACATTAATCACGAAGATCACAAAATAAACTTACTAGATCTGAAAACAACTAGACTTAACGTTTCTGCGTTGAAGTCAGTTTTGCTTGAAACCATTTATGCACTTTATCGCCCAAGCACCTTTACACCATTTGCAAGTTTGGTAAAATGGATGATGCTGAAACCTGGATAATTATATACCAATAATCGTCAGGCTTCTTTCAAGAGCTGAAAAAGACAACACACGCGGAGTATTTAGATCAGGGGTCACCAACCGGGCGACCTGGTGCCCGCGGGCACCAGGTTGGTGACCCCTGATTTAGATCAATCTACCTAACATTTAGTCAATATATTTGTACTGCGGTGATCCTGCAAAGAGAGGAAAACGAGGTTATAGGCGACATTACAGCAATGAACAGCACAGAAGTGAAAATGATAAGACTTAGGTTAGAAAATTTGTTTGTTCAAATGATCTGTTGATGCAAATCTTCACACAACGATTCACTTAATTAATTGCTTACAGAAAAAAGGGCCGTGAAGTTAGAAAAAAGACAACCGATCTTCTTCCAACACAAAGACTTGTTTGTCCTAGTGATTTGTTGGTGCAAATCTTCACACAAAGATTCACTATTGTTTACAGAAAAAGTGCCGTAAAGTTATAAAAACACACTTAATTACAGTGAAAATTCACTAGATCAGTCCAAAAATCACGAGATCTAGTGAAAACGCGCTAGGCGTGGACGTGGCACCAGTGAGCCAGATACGAACTGTAGGTTCACTCTGGCCGGGGAACCTAATTAAATGTGAATTCCAGGTCAGAAACTTTTGTTCTCCTCTTGTGTCCATCAGGGCAGTTTGAATGACAAACATATGTGGCAGCAAATAACATCCAGTGACGCGACGCGGTGTGATGTCTTTTTTTAATGCAAGTACACGGTAAATCATTGTTCTATCTAATCCACGGGTGGCTAACCTACGAGTGTGGCGCATGCTTGGGTGATTTGGAGCGCATTGCATCCCTGCAGTCGCATTAAAGCAATATAGTAAACCTTTCCAGTAATTTTTACGGTTTGATTAGTGCTTTCTTTGATTCCGTTTGGTAGCTCTGTTTTTATTTGATTCCCCTTCGTTTTTTGGGTTTCATCCGTGGTAATTTTATCTTTTTATTATTTAACTTGTCCCATTGGTTGTTTGATTACGGAGGTTTCGGCTTAAAATTTTTTTGCTTTAATGCTATTTGTTTTCGGTTTTGAGTGCTTTTCAATTTTGTTTCAACATTTTGTGCTGGCATGGTTATTCGTTTCTTTGTTAATTTCGGTTTGTTTTATTTATTCTTTTTCTCCAAGATTCTATTTGAATAAGAGCTGATGATTCCTACCTAGAAGGCGAAATATATAGGCCCTACTCTCTAAGATCGTCGTGTCTGATTGTTAGTTGGAAAAGCATTCCTTTCGGTCGACAGTATTTTTTCTCCTTGTACAAAAATTTTTTGTAGTGTTTGCGTTGACGTTTGTGCAGTAATAGTAATACTAATGTTCATGTGCATATACATGGATACTACCTGCCGGTTTAATTTATTTCAGGTTGGGTTGCGACTGGTAAGCGTGCTACGACTTAAGCCAAGAGTCAGAAAAACGCCACGAAGACAGTTTAACCCAGTGGTTCCCAAACGTTTTCTGATTGCGTAGGCCTACCATTTGTGGGTCCAGTACTGCCACCACGTACCACCTTTTTCCAGGAAAATTCAATTTACCAAATATCATTCAATCAAAAGTTTGGTAAACCAGACTTGACACAAATGCGGCATGAACAAAATGGTTGTAAGAAGTTATAATGGCCATTTAAACCCATCTAGGGAAGTACCCAAAATCCAGGCCTTTACAAAACCCGAAAAGTAAAAACTAAAGTTGTGCATATGCTAGGGCCGGCCCTGTCTGTAAGTTGTTCAATCAATTCCGCAACACTGCTAAAAAAACGTGCTCATAGATCATAAGCTCCGAATAACCAATGGGTACGCGTACTTAGTTAATTTACGTTCAGCAAGAAATTGAAACCTTGCCTCTAAACAATTGTCGTGCTCTGGCGACAATTGTTGAGAGCAAAACATCAAAATTTGCTTCGCGTCCAGGTTTTGTTTCGCGTCCAGCAACAATTGTTTCGCGTCGTTTGTTTGAAAAAGCTGGACGCGAATTTTTTTGACGGAGAGCAAAACCGATAGATAACATATGTAGACTACATGTTCACTCTTTGTTCGCAACTCGTCGTGAGGCAATTAAGTACTGCAAAATGCAAGTTAGAGAAAGAGCATGCAACCTAATCGTGGAATTGTTGTCATTTTAAGCCCTTAATACTTACAATTGTCACAACTCGGCAAGTTCGCATTTGCGCTTTACCGAGCAGACGATATTTCCAACGGCTACTAAACCTAAGTGACTGGTAAAACCACTGGGCCGAAAGATTCAACATTTCTGGAAATTTTCTCAGAAAATAGCCCTTTCGAGTCGGTAGACTGAGTACCGAATTGTGTTTACTTTTTGCTGGGCCTCGTAGTCGCTTTTTAATGATTAACTAATACTGCGATAATGCGCGCATGACACGTTACAAACTTGGGAAAGTCAGAAGGGCGTGTCAACTGGCTTAACAAGCCTTCTTTTTTGATAACTTCGCAAGGAAGCAAAATCGCTTTTACGTTTTACAGTATATATGTTTTAGTCTATATCATTCAAAGCATTGAAAAGCCATACTGCAGCAAAGCATTAGTGCAGTGTGGGGCTCAAATTGCATTCAGTTTTATTTTAACATAACCTTCAAAGGAAAACGGAAGGCTGCTACGAGTTATGATATGTTTTAGTAGACAGTGATGAGCGTTTCTGCAAGGAATTGCGAGATTGTTAGTAATCAAAGATAGTTTAAAATTTTACTGCTAAACGGAGGTAGGTTTATTGAGCATCTTTATGACTCAAACCATGAAGTATCAAAAACGTAATGAAAGAAACAAAGAAACAAAACGCCAAAGGGTAGAAAAATTAATTGAATATTAATAAAAACAAAGTGAGAGAAACAATTATAACTTTGGAATTCTTCAAACTGTTGTGAATATTGTGAGACAGGGTCATCATATGCAGTAATTTAATAAAATTTGTTAAACTTTTATTCCTTAATTGTAAACCAATCTGTGCATCGTGGATTTAGAAACGTTGTTTTGAAAGCTCTGAACTTGTGAGAACCACACCGAAAGCTTTGTGACTTGAAGACATTGTATTTGAGTAATGATCTTCGACATAACACTTTCCGGCGAGCCTTTGTTTTTTGAGTTGTGAAGTGATCAAAAACAGAAAGTTCTGAACGGTGGTAACATTTCGCGAGGCACTTGGGGTATTTGCATTGTTAAGTTCATTGGCCTATTTGTTTTTAGCAAAAGTACAGCTTTACGTCTCATAAATAAAACAACAAAGCACACTGGAAAAAATCTTTCTCAGTAGCCCTGGCCCCAGGGGTTTGCACTCTGCAATACGAACTACATATTTGATACGCAAAGGTTTTGCGAAAGACCTAATGGCCCATTACTCATCCAGCCCTAATGTTGGCATACGTTAATAACAAATTAAAGACTTTTCAAGTAAAGATGGGAAAGAAAATGATAAAATGCATAATTTGAACATCAGATAGAACTTAGTAACAACGCACAACATCAAAGAAAAACAAAAAACACGGAGTTAAAAGTATGCCAATGTATAAAAGGAAGGGTGAGCATTAGGAAGAGCGAAGAGTGTACTATATGGAAAGAAGAGGCACCATTACAAAAATTGCAGAAAAATGGAACAAACATACAAATGAAGAATAAACAGCCATATTCGCAAAAGAAAAAATATTTTTTATTGCTATCGAAATGAAAAAGGTGAAAGAGACTTTAAATTATCAGGAATATCAGACCAAAATTTGGAACCATGGGAGGATAACTGAAACATATATATTTTCCTTCTGTGCAAATCCTACTTTTCCGTAAAACAAGCCTTGTTTGATAATTGTGAGCTGCGTCAAGACGGTCACCTGGTTCACATAAAGTGTTCATGCCGTTTGTAGTTATCAAAAACACACTAAAGAAAACTGGTTTCCTGTAGAAACTTTTCTAAAAAAGCTTATCACGCATTTACTGACGCAGGTGGAAATATTCGAAGTAGTCTTTTCCTAAAAACACTACAAAATGTCAGTTTTGACACTAGAAAATGAAGCATTTAAAAACTTTGCCTATTACGGAGTGCTGCTTCTCGGAAAAACACTTGCTATGGCAATCTTTACAGCAGTTCAGAGGTTCACACACCATTCCTTCGCCAGTCCTGAAGATACGAAATCGCTTGCTGGAAACGATAAAGAAAAGCAGAAAGCTATGCTACGTCCCAACGAATCTGTGGAAAGAGTAAGTTTGCTTGTTTCTTCCCGGTTTTTATGCTGCGGATGAACATTCTTGTCAGTATTATGTCAAATGCTTCTTGTATTATATACAAGGCCTACATGCGTGCAGACAGTTTTTGAGTTAAGTTTTGTGATGCACTAAAGCAGGACTCAAGTTTTATTGGACACCGATTAAGTACGAGTTTGTCCGAAAATTTTCTCATTAGGTTTAAAAACAAGCTGCTACGATGGCGTGCTATTTACTGAATAGAAACTAAGTTGGATAGTTGCATGTTTCAAAATGAATAACTTAAAAAATCTGAAAATATATATATTTTTGACAAATAGCTTTACCCGAGTAGATGTAACACACTTGGTAGCAGGACTGTGGAGCCGGAACCCGGAGCTGGAGCCCAAGCAATTTTGAAAGCCGGAGCCGGGACCAAAAATGTTGATGGTGGAGCCAGAGACGGAACTTGAAATTTGGGTTACGGTTCAAGCGAGTTATACAAATAATACAATGTATTTTCTGTTTTTTGGACCGAATTGTTCTGGAGCCGGAGCCAAAAATCTCAAGATGTTGGAGCCAGAACAAAAAAATTAGATACCCGGAGCTGGAGCCGAAACCTGAAATTTGAGTACCTACTCCACAGTCCTGCTTGGTTGACACTTCATCAGCACAATAGCCATGCAAATTCTCATAAACGGCCAAAGCTTCGTTTTCAGGAAATAAACTGCAAATTAAAAGTTCGATCGATTGATTAAATGACAATGATCATTATGCGCCGTTAACTATTTCCATTCTCTTGGTTTGAAATGTTAAACTGGTAATTTCAACTGCCAGGAAGGAAAGCGTGCTTGCGAGAGTGCACATAGAGACATTTTGATTGTTGGATTCCGGAATGTGGTACCACATGCAAATTAGGCAAACATTCAGCCAAATTTTCAAAAATATTCAAAAAGGCCAAAACGTCAAACATTTGAGGCCAAATCACTTCTGAAAACGGCCAAATTTTCAAAAATTGGCCGCAAAAAGGCCAAGATGCTAACCTTGTGTTGTGGTGTAGGAGGCAAAGTTTTGATTTGTCGAAAATCCGACCAAAATCCTTGAAAATCTGGGCAAAATCGCTGAAAATCCGGGAAAAAATGGTGCCCAACGTTGTTTGATTTGAAAAAAGACCGCCCAGCTTTTGCAGAAATAAACAAAAATAGGCCAACATGAAGACCTTTTTTTGGAGGTCATATCACAAAAAGAAAATAAGGTCTTCATGATCTTTGTGAGAGAAAATTTGTAGGCAAAATTTGCACAAAAACTTTTCGGGCAAATTTGGGGAAATTCGGGCAAAAATCTTTCACAACCCCGAAAATTTGCCCTGATCCTACACCTATGCTGGCCTGAAGTATTTTCTGCGCATTTCAGTTAAACCCTGAAGAGTACCAGGCTTTAGTGAAAAACCTTTGTACATTGACCGTTTTAACTTTAGCCTTCTGCTAATACTCAACAGGTTAGTCTCTGCTGTAGTCACCTTAAGGTTCCTGCACGAAATACAAAATCATGAGTTAATTGCCCAGATATGTTATTTCATGCTTTGTTAGTCGTGCATTATTTAGAAACTCTCACTAAGTTCTAGTGACACGTGCGGCTGAACAATTTGACACAACATTACAGCAGTGTTTTTTTTCAACATTTTGCTGAAATTTCCTGTGACAAATAGGCTGAGTAAAATAACAAAAATCCAATGAATTTTTAATAGAACTTTTAGATTTTTAGAACTATGAAGGTAGACTCTGTTTTCATGTCTCCAACTTAATATATTTGTTAATAAGCATATAATGATTTTTGAAAGTAATCTTCATTGATACATGTGCAAAAATTTGCAAATAAATATATTTTTCCCTTCTATTACTAACCTTAAATGTACCCCTTCAGACAAGCAAATGTAGCCCAGTTTGGGATCTCATGTCTGAAGTTATACATACTCTGAATTATTTGTCAGTATTAATCCAAAAGCCGTTTAAACTAAAAATTATGCGAAAAGACAAAACCTAATGAGATAAACTTCTCAACAGCACATGGCATGAATGGACATCACTTGAAAAAGTACGTGTTACTCACTGGCGCCATCAAATGGCAAGCCAGTTGCGGAGTTCCACTTACCTTCAGCCAGTATCACCTTTTCTTCAGATATTCACTCTAAAGTTCTTCTTACAGCATTTATGTTAAAATGCAGGATATTTTGAAACTAATGAAGCTGCAGTATGATTTCATAGTTGTCAGCTTTTTCTGCAGAAAAGCTATTTGTTGTTGTGCTTGGAAGTTCAAGATGGCACAGAAAAAATCAAAACAAATAATATTTCTCAATGCCAGCGCCTGACATAAATTGTTAAGTATAATAGGATGATTATGAATTAATCACCACTAGATGGAAAAATCAAAGAACAATAAAATATGTTTCAGTAAAAGGGTAAAAAGATCCGTTTTAACGAAAACATAGACATGTTCAGTGACGTAGCAAAGGGGAGGGGGGGCTCTAGGGGCTTCGGACACGGGCGGCACCTTCTGAGGTGCGGGCAATTTGTTAATTGAAAGGTATTTTTTGAAAGTAGTTTAAAAATTCCAACTATTCTTTATTATTTTAAAATAAAATGTGACTGTGGAGTGAGCAAATTGATTAAATGTTTACTCAAATATCCGGGTCAAATCCAATGAGCTAAAGTACCCCAGTGTTTGCCTGAAATCAGGCTTTTTTAACATGCTTACTTGGGGGCAACACTTGTACATGTACGGAGCAGAAATAATAACAACTTTTGACTGACCCGTCAAAAATTTTTCAGTGGCCTTCAGGTTGAGAAAACCTGGAGTAAACGATAAAAGCCAAGTTGTGCGGCTTTCCAAGGCTACAAGCCAACAGGGAAGAAAACTTGACGAAATATGCCGGGTCCATATACGAGTGTACATATGTAAAGAAAGCAGAAAAAATAGTAATAATCATAAAGGTGGCGACAAGCAGAAAAAGCTAGACTCATAATCGACAATGAAAAACAAGATCCATTTCAGTTCGTGAAAGTTCGGTAGCGATTTTCAAGGTGCTTTGTTATTCCTTGAAGCACGAAACATGGTCTTCTTTCATTTTAAATTCTTGCTAGTTAATTTGAGGAGTGGAAAGTGTGGCATTTTTATTGCCCGGGCCGGGCGGCACTTAGCTTCGATACGCCATTCAATATGTTGCAGATACCCGCTGAACCGAAACGTGCGAAACAGCGGAAACGCCGTCCTGGTAGTGACGCATAGTGGTTACACGCCCGACCGCAGTACATTTTCCGAAACTTCAACAACAAATTTGTTCAACAGGTTCGACGCGCTCATTTGAACGATCTCGAAAACGTTGTTCCCTTTTTACTGATCGGCTTGATTTATCTGCTGACTGGACCTGACCCTGCTTCAGCAATCTTACGTTTTAAGGTTAGTAATACAACATTGCAGCAACCGCAACAACGAACGTTTCCATCGTGGGATTTAGAAATGACAAATGTTCCGTTCTAGTGTTACAGTAGTTTGTCGAAGAATTTCCCAACACATTTCCTTACCATTCATTTGCACGCTTTGAAGAATCTGTTTGGTACTTTGGTACAACTCAGAAAAACAAGTTAATGTTAAGACGTCAAGACAATTTTATCTCTACAACGTGAGAGAGCAATATTTAAAACGAATTTAGAGAAAAACACTTTTTTCAAGGAGCAAGTTAGGTTATGCGAAAAATGTCTTTCTTTATCTGTGCGATCGTTTCACCTACATCCAACTCATTAAACCAATTTGCTGAATTGGTTGCTAGACGTATAGTTCACGATTTTCGGTTCCAAGTGCGTTTTGGAAAATTTCAAAATAAATAGTCTTTACTGTAAGGTTTACATGGCTGCTACACTTTACTTCTGATTTCACATCCTTCAACTTTTGGGCTGGTTTTAATCTTTGATGTTTTGCACTGGTTGCAGAAATTTTCTACAAAATAAGTTATATTCATTGTCCAAAACAAAAGCATGTTTACAACTGGACGACCGTCATCAGAACTTCTGAGATTTGTCATAAGCAAATCAAAGTTTAACAGAGAACCGAAAAACAATAAACAGAAGTGCTTCAGCTATTTTTCAAAAAAGAATGGCTAGTACTTTTTGAAAGAAACCTACAGAAACTGAGACGAAGCTAAGTGACGATTGTTTGTCAGGTAAAAAATCAACTTTCATCATTGAATTATTATTAAACCGATGTGAAAATAACAAGACCGTTAAAACTTGTTGCAGATTTTCTTTTGGGCAAGAATCATTCATACGGTTGTGTACCTCGCAAAAATCCCACAACCAGCAAGAGCTCTTTCATTCATTGTGGGATACGCTATCAGCCTTGAAATGGTTTTTCGTGCTTTTTCGTCACTTCGCTAATAAGTAGCGCGAAAGTGCCTTATTGACTTTTGAGCCGAATTTCAACTATTATTCGGCAAGCGATCGTGCTAGAGTTGACCAAAGCCTCGTAAGAAGCGGATTTTCCTTTACTTTCTTAAAAAAAAGTAAAGTGGCACTTGTTTATTTTTACAGGTCCCAATAAGAGCACTGGGACCTCCTCGTGACGTCATTTTACCCCCTAAAATTCCAACTGCCAATTTACCCAATTTTTTTAATCGAAAAATGAAAAGAACACGAAAATCCGCAAGCGTTGACACTTTGATTAGCTCTCTACCGCGATTGGTCGGCGAGTTGTGGCCGAAACTATTGGAAAGACACTACAGTGGCCATCGCGGTCCTTAAAAAGTTGTAAACCCAGAAATCAGTGAGCTTATGTTTTCGAGTGTTTCACCAGAGACTGCTGCGCACGTAAAGCTAGTTGTGCAAATCTTGCAGTTTTGTTCATTGCTAACAGATCGTTTTTACTACCTATAAAAAAAACTCTAATACAGTCAAGGTTGCATGCAATAAAGAATCAGTGCCAAAGTGATGCCTGCGTAATACTTGTGGTTTAGCAGTTTCGTGATATTTCAGATATGCGGAAAGAAATGAAGTCTCAAGCAAGAAGTGATTTGCTTTGCGGATTTTCGAAGTATATTCAGTGCGTTTCAGGCCCGCAAAAAGGGAGGAAACAAGACAATTGTCCCCCCCCCGGGGTTTTCAAAAACATTTTGAAAGCACAAAATTTCTTTGTCAGGTAAAAAAGTAGTTGCAATCATTTTGTCCCGTCCGAAAATATCAGATGGTTGCGGCCCTGGTACGTAAACGTACCAGGGCCGCAACCATCCTATACGCATCTGAGTGTTTCCATCTAAATTAGCACTACCACAAGACAGCATGACATGCAACAAACGTTTTCAGTTGGAAAACGAGCTCAGTGATGAGTAAAAAAGCTCAGTGAAGAAATAAATCAAGCAAACATTTGTGTTGATCGGAGCATCTGTAGATAATTTAGTGTGCGATTCCTTTGCACACTTCACGCTTCGTCATACAAACCTGAAGACACCCATGGTATTTGGGTTAGCTGATTTGCTGCCTAGTAATTAGTTGGCGAACGTAGTTTATCCCGTATCAACAGAGTAGAAGGCGAGGTGTCGCTATTCTTGGTGATGGCAAATCTGCCACAGTCAACCACGAATGTTTTGCGTTGCATTAGCGGTAAGGAGGACATGCATCGACTACTCGCCGAGCCTGAGGCCGAAACGAAGTAAAATTTATCTTATACATCTTTCCAGTGGCGTACCCAGAAAATTTTCATGGGGTTTGTTTCATTCAGTGGCATGTGGTGGTCATTTGTATTTGGTGTCCGCTGTTTGTGACGTCACAATTCGACGTCATATTCATGTTTCCAAACCAACGTTTTGGCGAAGTTTGTTGACATTAGACATTATATGCATGTTCTTCTACATGCACTCCCCTAAATTTATGTGTCATTGAACTGAATATCAACTATCAGCGCTCCAGGTTAGGATATCGGAGGAAAATAGCCTACACTCAACGCTACGACACAGCAGTTCATAACTGCGAAAATATCAGGCTGCGCGTTAAAACAGGGGAGTAAAACACACTCATCAGTCATCACTGCGTCAGAACAATTTAAAATTGCAAAATGAGGCTGCGCTAATGTCTTGTCCAGCTATGTCCAACTCAGATGGCTTACTGAGCCAAACATTGTGCCACTGTCTTAACCGGGGCCGCACATTGAATAACATATTAATGAGGGCCGCACGTTGATTGACTTACGTTGACCTTAGCAATATAAATTTAGCTTAAGCTAATCTACTGAATGCGTTCGAATCCTAGCTGCAGTGGTAACAGTCGTGATAAAGTGGCAGCGAGGACCACCTGCATCAAAAATGTCAAATTCAAGATCATCACAATAAGGACAGGTTGTCAGTATGTAGGATTCTTTTACTACAGCGAAACCTAAACTGGGCCGCACAAAACTTTGCCTGGGCCGCTGGTTGGACATAGCTGGTCTTGTCGAATACGAGCAGCGGAGCACAGAAATTGTGCGGTTGGACTGTCTGACGCACACCCTGGTTTGCAAGATCGAATCTTGCTAAACTACACAAGAATTGAGAATGCGCATAAAGTACGCAAGAAAACTTTCGATTTTTTGTTATATATAGAAGTCCAGCAAATTTTTAGTTTTTCTTTTTCCCTGCTGAGACATTATCAAATACCTGAATGCTTATATTTTAACAACTGTTGTTTTTGAACTCGTGCAACAGTTTTATCATGCTACAGAAACTGGTGATGTAGCCAATGCGGTCAGCACTTGCGCTGTTCAGCCATTGCAGACAAAATAAAAACAATTGTTTCGGATAAAGTGAACTATCGCGGAACACAATCTTGAACTTGCGTAGTGGACGAAAGGTCTGCAAAAAGTGGTGAGATGGTCTCTGGATGCAGACGATAACCCAGATTCCCACCTAAACCTAATTATTACTTTTTCGCCCATTTACAGTGTTCCTTGAAATTTGCATGCAAATTCATTCCGTGGTATTTGCAATAAGTCGACAAATTAACAAGCAAAAAGTATGCTAAAACAATTAATCTCCTTTGCGCGGGTGATAAAGTTTTTGCAAAATATCAAGCTCAAGGGGGGGTTTTAATCCCAACCCCAAAAGGCCTCTTGCGTACGTCCTTGCCTCTTTCAAGCTTCACTGACTTATACAGGAAGACTTGAGACCAGTCAAGTTCTTTTAGAGGGGTTCAGACGGACCGGGGACCCAAATGCTAGACTGGAAAAGAATGTCAGGTCCAGGTCCAGCACTGCTGACAAAAAACGACAGTTTATGTTTTTTCCTTTATCGTCAGTAGGTGATCGACTAACGCTTGGAATCTTTGTCTGTAATCGAGAATACTTCGCTGAAAGATCAGCTGCTTTCTTACCGAATCTTCTGATTTTATCGACACACAGCGGCCGTTAATTCCAGTCCCAGAACCGAAGTCTCTTCTTACGGGAGTAAACATGCCAAGACGAAAAGCCTGCAATTTGCGCAGTCGACTGCTGGGATAGAGAACACAACTCAGTAGGAAAAGTAGATTCCACAAAACAATGCATTTGACAATTTGGTATTTTTGGCAATAATGCAAATGAAAACTTCTTATGTGGCAAAGACGTCACATACAATGAGCATGGTGACCAGTTGCCAGCAATTTTTCTTCAAACAACGAATCTGAGTTTGCTAGGGTGTAAACATGAAGAAAATTGCCTGAATACTTCTTTCGAAAAATGCAAACATATGATCAGTTGGGTAAGCTCTTTATTTTTGAAGTTTTTTGTAATTTGGTGGTCTTGGTGCATTAGATCATATTTGACTTCTCAGGTCGCAAGGTGGGAAGTAACAGGTCATTTCGGTATAGCTCACCCTGTTGCTTGTCGACATCTCACAGCACCAGTTAATAAGCACGCATGATGTTCTGTTTCACCGTTGCGTTGCGAATAATCTCTGCGTACATACAGTACAAGAAAGGAGACCAGATGGTTTGCAGCTCTATTTTGCACCAGTAGTATCATTGTAACGCAGGGATACCAATCTACCGAAAACCTGTAGCCTTTGTTTAATACACTAGAAAGAACTTTTGTTGTCTGTTACTCTGATTCTGAACCTCCTGCAAGCTTACAGAGTTTTCGATCGCTTGCAAACGCACTTTAAGAATACTCTTTTCCTTAGATTTATTCCAAGTGTACAGAAACAGTTTTTGTTAAGGTTTGACCTTGCTGACCGCAAAGATATTTTGAGAGACCTCACTCATTTTGTTTGAGTGCTGAGGCGGTCGAAAAGCAACGTTTTAATGTATTTTGATGGTTGTAATGAAGCGAGTTTGTATTGTATTTTGAGCAGTGCCGGATTAAGGTAGCGCGGGGCCTGTAGCATTTCAAGAGCGCGGGGCCCTAAGTTTAAAAAACATCTCAACACCTGCTAAATCATAGAGGGTGTAGGCAAGGCAT
>Ga0210059_1005007_pt1 | contig 21321 bp, 12 predicted proteins | sample Ectturendosymbi2_FD_188042 | JGI IMG/M metagenome (GOLD analysis project Ga0210059, IMG submission 188042) | Ecteinascidia turbinata endosymbiont from Florida, USA - Sample 2 (SPAdes) (version 2) | ecosystem: Host-associated > Tunicates > Ascidians > Unclassified | place: Key West, Florida...
CTGCGCCCTACACCAGCGGACAGCATTCCAATACTCGCAGGCATCCAACCTGGTGAGCTTCGTCGCAGTGGAGTCTCTGGCACGCCGTTCCATGAAGCCTGGACATCTGCTCCACTCAGCGCTCACCCGTCCATCGAGTGCAAACGCACGGCGCGTCAAATCGAGACACCCATTTGTAACCGCCGCACAACATCTCATCCGTTTATCTGACAATAACAACATACGTACGGCGCAGTGGGCGAATCACCAGTGGAATGCGGAGTGGACGGACAACCCCCCTCCGCATTTTCATCCGCGAAATCCTCCGGAATGACCTTCCCAAGAAGACCCTGAATCCGGTTTGACCGCCTCCGCACCGGTGTCGGACGTTTCCGCTCCTGCTTGTACAAATGGGGTACGGCCTCCTCTGCGGCCTGTGAGAGTGGCGCAGAAGAACAAACCGTCGACCATGTTGTCCTCCAATGTCCAATCCATCGACCTTCCCATGGACTGCGTGGACTGACGGTTCTGGACGATGAGACAATCCAATGGCTGCTCACATCTGCCCTGAGATTCAGTGCGGCCAAGCAGTGGTTTAAACAACTGGCTCAAGAGAAGAAGATTGAAAGTATTACACAATAGCAATAAAAATTCATTACAAATCTCTATCAGTGCAATTCTATCAGTGCAATAGCGTTCCAACACCTTTTTGCACAATAGTAACGTTACTTGAAGATTAAAATTTTTCATTTTAATTTCTACGTGTAGCTGATTGCGAGAACTGAAAGGGAGCTTTTTGCTTGTGAGGGCATCTGAGCAACATTTGGTGCCAGGATTTGGCTTTAGCTTAAATCAGGGAGAAGTGCGGTGGGAACGCGTGGGAACAGCGTTCCCACACCTCTTTTGCTTGCCCTACACCGCTGGCTATTACACAACAGTTCGATGGCCGGACAACTTACGTAATGAGATTGTTTCGGGAGATGTTACATTCGACCAAATCAATATATTTCCTGTTATTTTTTCATTATTGACAAAATCTCTTCGTGAGCCGGATGAAATGTTTTCGATTTGGCCCACGGGCGGTAGTTTGGAAGCCCTAGTCTGGTCTAACGCCACTAATAGTGTGCATTATTATTATTAAAAGGTGTTACGCTTGTTCTGATTAAAATTAGCTACTGCAACATCCACACAACAATCAATAGTGAGAAAGCTCGCGGGACATAAAAATTCTGTCAGAGGGCCACATGTGGCCCGGGGGCCTGTAGTTGGACCACATTGAGCTAGTTAATGTTTGTACATGTTTTGAATCCATTGGTTCCTGATTGCCCGGATACGAATGAAACCTTGGCAGCACCCCGAATTCTGGTTTCAACAAGTTTGTGTAAGAAGCTTTGCTAATAAGTGTCGAGTGTTCTATCGCAACAGCTTTTCGAGACCAGACAAGCAACATTTTTTAAAGGAGAGAATGACGTGTCCCAACCGAGTTGGTTGAATTTGTGTTGCAGTGATTGAATTGGAGTTGAGAGTCATGAGCTATTTGATAGAGCCAAAGGCAACTGTGGAACTGTCAGAGAGCGAAAAAAGCAGGTCCATCACTAGCTTGGAAAATCAGGTGGGGCGAAGAGTTTTCTGAAAGGGGCCCATATTTTTTAAACTATGTCCAGTAGTTTTAAACTATGTCAAACACATTTTTCCAGTGTGGCGAATAAAATTTTAGGGGGATCTTCGTCCCCCTGCGCCCGCCTGGTTACGGGCCTGGAACAAGTCTTGAAACAAAAAGCTGCTTTTCGGCTATTTATGCCACCTTCCCTGACAACAAGTAAGCTAACTTACCTCTAGCATTGACCGCAACTAACAACGTCAGTAAAAGAAAACACAAGCAGAGCTTCATGACTTGAGCTGCAAACCAACTGGAAATCAAAACACTAACTTCTTGAGGAATGTTTACAACTGCAGGCACAAGAAAACGATGCTTTAGACACTAGGTGTTCAGATTAGATTCTAGTTTGTTTAAACTTAACCAAACATAGTGATGCAAACTCAGCGCATCGACGCATAACAACAATATAGGCTGTACTTGTGAGAAATAAACACATTGAAAAAGAGGAACATCTAAAACTGAAACTGACATCATTTAGGACACCGAATCGTATTTGGAAACTCGCAAGGAACTATTTGATGATCGAACGTTTTTGAGGAACAGAGAAACAGTTAGTGAGTTTCCCTGCAACTCGTTCTATCTGCATTTTTCTGCTGGCAGGCACTAAGCTAAAATAACAGATGCCAGAATTGTTAAAAATATCAGCACTCGTCTCTGAATGGACGACAAACAAATTGACTTCTGGTGTACCTACACGTGCCTCAGCTGCTTTCATCTTGTTTGTAGTTGCTTTGAAGGTGGCAGGATGCCGTTCCCAAATCGTGGAAATATGGCAGCATTCGCTAAATCCGTACTCGAAACGATTTGCTTCAGTAGAGGTCATCTGCATTCCGGAAGCCTTGTCTGTGCAGTTGATTTAACCTTTGACAGTAGCACGTTCTTCATCTTCTGAAAAAACGCCAAAAATGATTTAATTTAGGAAGCATCTACTCATAAGCCCAACTGGTGATGCTAGCCAACCGCTCATACAAAACGTTTCACCATGGCGTTCTCTGATTGGTGAATTTCGGTCAAGTGTAGCGAAATCATTGTTGGATCGCTGCGCAGAGTGACGAAGCGAAGACATGGCACTGTTCCAGTGGCGGCTCTAGGGGGAGCAGTTTAGCGCAACTCCCCTCAGCCGCCCAAACGTCTCTGGCGCCGCCTTGACAGGCGCTTCTTTGATAAAAATTCTGATTGAAGTAGAAACGGAGAATTGAAACTTCTCTAAACCAAACAATGCTTTACACTTCATTGAACTGCAGGATTTACGTGCTGGATTTTTATCTAGCCCCAGCCTATATTATCAAATATTATCAACAATGCTATTCCTACGTAACAATGCAACTGTTCCGTTATGGCATTTTCAAGGTCAAATTCCGGAAATTTGGCCTTAGTGACTTGTCATCAGAAACTGCGGTTTGGCATTTTGTAAAAGAAATTTTATGGAATTTTGACATATCTAACAAACCAAACCCTTGTGCACCAGATTTAAAGTAATTAAACCTATGACATTGTACGTATTTATATTTTAACTACCTGTCTTTTATTGTTTCAAACATTCACATGTATTTTTATAAAACATTTTCTATCAAAAGTAGGAGGTACTTTTGGAGATTCACAATTGTTTAAGTATTTATATGCAATATGATTATGCTTGGTTTAGTTGGTTCCATTAGCAGCATTGCATTCACTCATTGGGGGAATTCAAAATTGACAGCCATTGGCCTGTTTCAGTTAACTTGGCAATTTTTTTCACCCAAACAGCATTCTCCATGAGATTCGTTTAGAAAAATCTGATAAGAAAGTCTTTCAAGCGTTTTCGTGCTCACTCCTCTTTGTCTGTTAGCTTATTCAGATTGATCTCAACACTTAATTCGTATCATAGATAAATCAATGGATTTTCAGAAATGTTCCGTAAAATGTGATTGTTTGTCTAGTGCAGTGGTTCTGAATCTTTCTATGCACTCGTACCTCCGGAGCTTTCATAAAATTTGCTTGTATCCCTTGTCTGAAATCAATTAGTAATTGGTAGTAACGTAGTGCACATGATTTCACAAGTTATTCAGCAACTGTGTGAGGCTTTCTCTTCTTGACACATAAGAATGCAACTTGGTCAGATGCCAGCAATAATTTCCTTCTCCATAGGTACAAATCCCTTTCATAAAATTCCACCAAAATCAGTCGCACCCTCTTGTTTTCAGGGTATTGAAATTATTCCCGGACTGCACACTCCCGTGTCGATTATTAAAATGTTCATTAAGTCGTAAAGGTTTCAGATTTGCGTTAGTTAATACTCTGTTGCTGAGTATGCACTATGGTCTTTGCTTTCCCTCTTTTTCTGTCATGAAAGTGAAACCACATATAACATAGTCCTCCCATTCCACTTGCGTTTCTTGGACATGTTTCTTAAAAATTAAATGTACTGATATTCATATAATATACTTGACTCCCAAAATTTAACGAGTAGGCTATGCTTGAAGCACTCTTAAAATAAATGGTCAACTAAGATTTAACAACGAATCATTCACTCAGAAGCTGGCAACGAAATACGTTAGGCGACAGCACTTTGCCTGTACAAACAAGCAAAATATTTACAGCGCATAACGAACCACTCTCAGCCTCGCCCTGGTCAAGGTAGGCGAATTTTCGGTCTGAGCCGTTTCGGTCTGGCCGATTCGGTCTGAGCCGTTTCGGTCTGGGCCGTTTCGCTCTGGGCAGTTTCGGTCTGGGGACATTTCGGTCTGGGCGGTTTCGGACATTTCGGTCAGACTATGAAATCGTGCAGAAATCTTACATGTTCACATTTTAATGCAAACATACTTAAATCAACGAGTTTTAGTTAAAAAAGCTACAAACATGATCCAAAGATTCAACAGTTAATCAGCATCAACACATGATTTTAATTATAATCAGCAAGCAAATTAAGTCATTATCGTCATTTTGCGATCAAATACAAATACTTCAAAGTCATAATTACACTTCAGATTTAATCTCAATCATGACTCCTCAAAGGGAGTTGGTATAACACCAGGTAGAGTAACATTTCGCCTGCCTATAATCATTTAAATAAACGAATGCAATAAGTTGTTATGTACAGAAATGTCGTGACCGAAATGTCCCCAGACGGAAACGGCCTGACCGAAATGTCCCGTGACCAAAACGGCCCAGACCGAAAACGGCTCAGACCGAAAACGGCTCAGACCGAAACGGCTCAGACCGAAACGGCCAGACCGAATCAGCCAGACCGAGACGGCAGACCGAATCGGCCAGACCAAAAAGTCTTGTTTCGCCCTGGTCAATAAGCAATAGATAATGGTACGTCTTACTCCAGAGAATTACGATGAATGTTCAAGAAAATCTGGTTTAAATTGTCAGTGCACGTGAACCCCTGAAACGTTTGTGTTTCGTACCCCCTGTTTTGATTCTTCGTACCCCCAAGGTGTACGGGGTACACGACGTTTCGGTCTGGCCGATTCGGTCTGAGCCGTTTCGTTCTGAGCCATTTCGCTCTGAGCCGTTTCGGTCTGGCCGATTCGGTCTGGCCGTTTCGGTCACGGGATATTTCGGTCGCGACATTTCTGTACATAAGGAACTGATGAAATTTGTGAAAATTGTCAATGTAGATGAATATCTAGGCAGGATAACCATTTATCCGTATAATGCAAGACAAATCAAAACTCGACAATTTGCCAAAAGCACGTTCAAACTCGGGTGCTAACATGATAAAATACAGTGCAATAGAAATCTCGTCCAAAATTCCTTCAGAAATTAAAAATATAACGTGTTTGGCACTTTTTTCCGCAAAGTATAAGAAATATGTATTACTACCGGTTCGCCAGATTTGAGCCATGGAGAGCACAGAAACTTCCCGAGGCAAGACGAAACTCGTATACGCTGGATTCATGTTCACTTTTCACGCTTTTTCTGCTGATAGTATGAAGCAGGGCTGCGGAGCCGGACCCGGAGCCATTTTCGGCGGAGCACACACTTTTTTGTGCCACAAACAGTCAGAATCAGTGTTGCCACTGCTGGGGATTTTCACTAGGTCTGGGGTTTTCCTGTTTCATCTGGGGTTCTGAGGTTTTTATTCAAAATCTGGGGTTTGTTTGACTCTGGTCAAATTTTTGAAATGCATTTTGTATTACTGTATTTTCCATTCAAGAATGCAGTAGTTTCGTAAGCGTAATGTGCAGCGTCAGTACAGTTGCTGGTACAGTTGAGTAGGGCTAGGGTTAACCAAATCGTTTAAAATCTAATGTTTTACAGATTAAGCACTGACTAGACATAGGCCAGCACTCCAATCTATCAGTGATATGCCAAGGGCTGCCTATTGTGCATGATTTTGGAATGCTTTTATGGTTTTGAAGATGCTGTGGTTGATAATCTCTTCATTGTTTTACAGGCGCAATGGCATAGGCATGAATGTAAAATTTGAATGTTAAATTAGCAGTCAAATATCGCAACGATTAGGGTAAAAAAACTGTAAGACCTTGAATATATCATGTATATGTTTCAATTTGTACATTCAAGTGAAGGTAAAAGAAAACACAAACGTTTCTTAACAATGATCTAACTAACATTTATGTTGCTGCATGCACTTGATTTGCCGCGAGATTGCTTGTAAATTGTCAGTATGTTCAAAATAGCCTTGAACGTGTTAAAAACTTGATGCAAATAATGCATAATACCTTACTTTTTATGTGCAAGTACCGGTAAGGTACATTTCATGTTTGATTTTGACTTTTTTTTTCAAGGTAAATTCTGGTCACAACCTCTCCGTTGTTGTTGCGTTGAATGTGTGATTCACCACGAACGGGATGTGCGCGAAGAACAACGATACATGTATGTGGCACGAACAAGCAATAATAGAGTGATCATGGCATGCGAACTCTGTTGCTGCTTGCTGCCACAGTGTGAAGCTTTGCGCATATGCCGCTCGGGCTTTTCCGATCGCAACAAAATGGTGCTGTGACCAGGATGTGGAGTTCGTGCCTTGTGAAGCCTCCACAAAAAGAACGTGCGACCGGTGCGGTTCGTTGTAAAAAGGAGTGATGTTGTTGCAACCTCTCCGTTGGTGTTGCGTTGAATGTGTGATTCACCACGAACGGGATGTGCGCGAAGAACAACAATACATATATGTGGCACGAACAAGCAATAATGGAGTGATCATGGCATGCGAACTCTACTGCTGCTTGCTGCCACAGTGCAAAGCTTTGCGCATATGCCGCTCGGACTTTTCCGATCGCAACAACGTAACTAGAGGTTTGAGCCAGGGGGGAACTTAGCTGCGGGGGCTCACTGGCTAACACTCAGAAAATAGTTGAGAAACAATAGCAAATCCGGTATTGAACGGCTATACAAAAACCCGAAATCACCCGAAAACACTCATAAAAACGAAAAAAAACAACAATCTACTAAAATCAAAAGAATAGTTAATGCCAAAATACAAGCTAGGTAGAGTCCCAGTTTTTACATTTTTCTTCGCAGGGAGGCGGTTTGCACCCCTGCCACTCGTCAGGTATGCCACTGATCAGCTGCATTTCAAACATGAACAGCCACAGATTCTTTTGACAGAGTCACACGTAACAATCGGTACGATTCAGCAAACGCAGGACGCAGCCAGCGTGCTTTGAGTATATCGACACAATAGTTGGAATGCGGCTTGACCAACCGTCATATTGAGATTCATGGAAACTCGTTGGAAGACTTTGGCGTTATCACCACGAAAGTTAAATAAAACTAAATTTCGTGAATAATGTAATTAAGACGTACATTTTTGACGAAGTTTAAATCTAATTCTAATTGATCATATACCGGCCATTGAGTCTATGCATACCACAGTTTGTTGGAGACCCCCTTGGACCTTGAGGCCCTAGACTCAAGCCTATATAGTCTTTAGGTAAATCCGGCCCTGCTGACTACTCAAGACCAAACTTCTACCGACTTCGGCTACGCAGGCCTGATAGTGGTAGCAGTGTTTAAGATTGGTTCAAAATATGTTGGTATAACAGGCTCATTTGCTACAAGACGGACACTAGGAATACCGAAATTGTTGAAGTGTATTAACCAGGGTTGAGAAAAACACGTTTTTTTTTCAAAAAGATCCAACACACCTGTTTTTTTGTTTTTTTTAAAGAAAGAAGATTTTGTTCTTTTTTCAAATGAAACAAAAAAAAACCTACTGAATTGTTTTTATTACATCATGCAACATCACCATTTTCAGAACTACACAATGATAACTTGTTATACCTATTATGGCATGAAAAATTGAGGGGAAAGAAATGTACCCCATCTTTATTTTCGCAATGTGTTATTGGTCAATTCACTCCTAAGTGGTGAGGCTTGGCAGGTATACGCACAGCAAACAGAGAAAAACCACTCCCACACAAACTCTGCAATTTCACATCAAGTTTATGTTCATGTCCTGCTAGTTCAGCATCTGTAGAGTGTATTTTTTCAATATATGATTTGGTATGTTCCAAAATCAGAAAAGGTTTAGCACCTTGGCGTGGCGTGCGGCGGCATTTGCTGCGATATGTTTCGTCCTTTTGTGCTGTTTCAGGCTGATACCTCTGAGGTAATGTTGTGTTGCAGAAAAGCAAGAAAGCTTTCATCTAAGAATAGGGTTTCCTGCCGTCTTTTATCTCAGAGGACAAATCTTTGACAGAAAATCAGGTGTTGGAAAAACATGGCCGAGGAGTGGTGACGCAGAGCAAGGATGACACAATTTGCACCAATTTAATTTTAGAAACATTTTACCTAAACTGGTACAAAAAATATAGTTTATTCAAATGTTAATACTTGCGCACAACTCTGCTTATTCTGCATTTACAATTATTGTTTTAATCTTTGGCATCTCAATGTTTGAATTTTACCAAACTTTGTGGAACCTTAACTGGTCTTATTAGCAATAATTTAGCATTTCAATCAAAATACATACACTCAAACAAGTTTTGTATTATGCTTTTGTTTAGTACTAGATTGCTTGTACTTTCTATCAAACGTAATTTTTCTAGGCTCATTGCAGTTTTGTTGTACTCAGAAAAAGAAAATATTCGAAGTTATAGGGAAGTGCCCAACTGGTATGTTAATTCAAAAGTCTATTTTACTTATGATTTTGAGTAAGAAATTAATCTATTTAACATCAGACAGAACTTTTATACGGAGGTCAGTACAACGTGTTCCTTGGTATCGAAAAACCTATACAAATATAGTTTCCTATGACAATTTTCGTTAGCTCTTCATCCGACACTCGAGGCGACTTGCATGTTCACCACACTTGTATTTTCGTTTTGTCATTGCGCAGTTATCACGCATTTTCAAGAATAGCAAAGACTGCACTGCAGTGTCGTGAAATGCCAGAGCAGTTTGTATGCTGTTTCAAAGCTGCTGATCGCGATAGGTTGGCATGGATTCAGAAGCTTGTCGAAAGCTTTGTGTCTGTCTCTGCAATGCACTTCGAGTAACAATCGTGACTGCACATAAATCATTGTAGTTTCTAGGCAGTTGTTATGCAATAAACGAAGCGTTGTAACAGCATTGCATTTCAGCCATGATAACAGGTTAATAAACAATAAGGCGATATTTTTCTTTTTTTAAAAGTAGTGCTGCTGCCAACTACACCTTTAAAACTTAGATATCATTTACTGTCAAAATTTAAAATCAAATGGAAAACAAATTGCCCGTAAGATCTGATTTAAACATTGCAATATTCATTTTATTCGCACAAGCTCGTAGTTTTGTAGGTACACAGATAAATGACGTCATGGTTGTGAATGGTCTGATCAAGGTAAGCTCAGGGCTTTGGATCATTAGAGTAAAGGCACACATGAGAAGGATTTCAATTAAATGCATTTCTAACTTGTTATTTGATTGAAACCTCCATACTGTGATTTCGGTGGAAATTTCGAGCTGAAATCATTGCAGAGCAAGTGTAGAGCGTTTTTGTTGTTAGTATCGACTTTCTTCGAATCACGTTCTTCTGAAAACAATTCGCCTTTCTGGTAGATTTGACTGTCTCAACAACAATCACAATTGAATGGATAATTGTGAAATATCTTGAAAGCTTTTCTGTGCCTAAATTCACCCCTGCAAAAACTTATTAGGCTTCATGTCAAACGTTGTTGCATCATTTTTAAGTGAACTCGTCTCGTCTGATTACGAAGAACAGTTTTATGTTGTGTTTTTAGAAAACGCTGGTCTTTCCGCGTTTGGTGCAGTTTGCATTGTTAGCTTGACGCCAGTGTTTGTTTTCTTGTATACTAGTGGTTTCCAAACTTGTTCGAGCCGTTACCCAAATTACAGTAGGGGTTATGTCTTATTATCCTTAATTGATTGCATCGTAAAAAGAACCCAACCAATTACTTGTGTCTTTATTGTTCTCATCACGTTTCAGTAAGTTTATTTAATCACTGCAAAAAATCACTAAAAGAACTCAACCGTGAACTACTACTTTACAAAATAACTTAACAATTATGCTCGTATAGATACCGTTTTCAGTAACATAGCCACTGCAAGAAAAAACAATTTTTGTAAGTTTAGATAGCCAGTAGGATTTCGTTAACACTTGAGATTAGAAACCGTAACAGGACTTCTCTGTGACGTTACTTGGCACAAAGCCAATCCACCTGTCAATGCCATTTCATCTGGAATGCTTGAGTTCCAACTTTAGTGTTCAGTGCTGGAGTCGGCCTACCTGCTCGGAGAATTTCTCGTTTTTCGTTATATTTGTGAACATAATCCTAAACGAATTTTTTATACTTAATACTATGTCTTTCTCCATCTACATGTCAAGAGTAGAAATAATATTGAAATGAATATTCAGGAAAGTACTGATGTTTAAAAACGAGCCATGATCATACTGACTGAGTGAATCGGAATACAACCGTTGAAGACTTGCGGTGCTGAAATTTTGGTTTTGTCTCATTCTCACTGGCATTTTCATTACTTTGTAACAACATCGGTTACGTAACAATTGATGAGGAGCTCTCAGGAAAATTTATTCATTATTACGTAAAGCTAAATCCACGACTTGGGCTAGGCCCGTGGAGCTCGAGTGCTGGAGTCGCCACTGCGCTCGTCTATCACAACGCAACCACTGATAACGTAGTTGCAAGGGGCTTCTTGAAGTTATAACAAGGACGCCGGAGAGTGGTGAAATGACGAGACCATTGTCCCCTGCCCTTTCAAAAGGAGGCAACCGGGGCCGAGGTGCATTTCATAACAGAATCATAGGTAATTTCATCGTTTATAAAGATCGACTTGAAACAAATTTATTGCAGCCATTGCCCACCCAGAAAATTCAGAAAGGTTTTCTATAATTTCTGCTAGTATTTTTGAGGTCAACATTGTTGCTGCACAGAAACAAGCATAATTGGTAACGATTTTTTGTTTTTTACAAATTTCCATTACCCTCAACACTTTTACTGCCCCCCTGCCCTACCGGTGTTCCGGCATCCCAGATTTATTGTTAGAATGCATGGCGGCATCACAAACGAAAGACAAAAACCTTTACAACTTGTTCGTAAGAGCCGCATGAACGCATAATCAAGTGTGTGCAAAAACGTTCAACGTTACTGTTCTGTTCAGAAAAGCAAGCGACGCAAAGCCGTGTCTTAACACGTCATCCCAAGTATATTTTTATTCGCGTCACCACGTATTTCCTCCTGTGTGAAGAATACATACTAGATAGACAAGAACATATTAGGGAAAATTTCTAGAACTCCATTGATATTATCAACGATACGAAGCAAGTGTTGCGATCAACTTGAATAAGCTAACAGACGCAGACGAGTGAGAACGAAAGCGCTTGAAAGAGTTTTTGTTATCAGATCTATGCAAATTAAGCTCATGGATAATTATTTTGCGTTATTTAAATATTGCCAAACTAACTGAAACAGGCTAATGGCTGTCAATTTTGAATTATCCACCATGAGTAAACACAATGTTGCTAGCAGGGCCGGATTAAGGGGGGGGGGGGGCAACGGGTGCAATAGCCCCGGCCCCCACTGCTAGAAGCCCCCTGTGATGAAATTTATTTATTTCAAATAAAATACTTGTTTGAAAATTTTTGTGATTCAGAAGCGATACAAGCTTACGACTTTACATTATATTCCTGTGTTGCATTATATATCAGGGGCCCCCAACAGCAACTGATTTCTCTGCAAGTTTGACTGTCTGTCAGTTTTAGTAATCGCTACTGAACAGCCTGTAAGTATTTTCGGTTTTGTTCAATGCAAATATATTTGAATTCACTGGTAACTTTTTCCTAATAATCGTTCTTTTGACATGGGTATGACTTTTTACTCGTGCATCACGCCTGTTGCACAAATGTCACGAAAACGTTACTATTTACTTGCTACAGCCAGTGGTTGCTGACTGCTGTTTAGTATCAATCAATGTTGCCACTGCGGTCAGTCTCGTTAACATCAGATTTCTACCTCTTTCAACAGCAGATAACATCAAATTTTTACGCTGCAGTTTCATATAAGCTAAATGCTTGTATTAACATATCTAACAAAGCGCGATTCCACTCGTTGAATCCGAAACAGAACGAAATATCGCCAGTAAATTGTGAAGTCGTTTATATTTTACGTAAAAAAAGTTGGTCTCAACGAAGGGAAGAGAGCTTCTTTAGGTTGAAACGATTATCAGGCACACATTAGAGTGAGAAATTGATGAAAGGACGTTAAAAATCATGATTGTAAATTATTTTCATCCTAAAATGAGAGGAAATGTAGAAAACAAAAACAGCAACCCAGTCAACATCAGATTTGTCGACAAAGCACCAGACATCAGAAATTTATCTGACAACATCACATCGGATGTCATGTTAATATATCAGAAGCGGCATCACTGGCATCAATGATCCCAAACTTCTGGTGCAGTCTCGAGGTAGCCGCCGCCAAACTGCACCTTTGTTTTGTCACAAAGTGTAACTTGTGATGGAAACGCACTTTTCTTCCAATGGTCACTATCGTAGGTTTACATCAGCAGTCCCCAAACTTTTTGGATGCTGGGCCAAATTCGCCATCTCATCAGCGTCTACGGGGCGGACTATTTTGCGTATTGAAATTACAAACACAGCAGGCATAGGATTAACCACGCTTGTGTATATAGCTATTTGTTTCCTTGTTCGGTAAGATGTTTGCAATGTGACTTGTGAAGCTGCTTCTTTTGTTGCAATGATAGTTGTAATATGTGGTTCCATGCTTGATGCTGCAACACGGAGAATACCGCGCAAATGTGCAATTGAAACTCTTTTTACAACTGCCAGATAACGCTTACGCTTCAAACTCCAAATGCCTACTACAATTTGCAGATCTGGCAGCACTTATGCAAGCTAATGTAGAGTCCACACCCAGTGGCGTGCAGACGGGGGGTGAACGGGGCGCTGGCCCCGGACATCCTGGAGAGGGGGCATCCAAAGAGTGAGATTACCAAAATTTAAATGTTGTGGCTGGAGGATCTTTTCCATTGTAAGTCTACTAATATATGCTGCATGGATTTAAGTTTTCGAAACTTGTTTTGTTGTCAACACTAATTTTTACGTATTCAAATGCCAGTAATTCTCGGCTTCTTCATTACCAGGGCAGGGGCGGGTCCAAGGGGCGGCGATTGGGGCAAACGCACCCCTTAAAACCTACAAAAGTAACTTTATTCACCATAATTTAATACAATTCCGAAAAAAACATCCGCGATATAATGCCATTTTGCCTTCCATCGTTTTGTCACAGCAGTTTTGTGAAGTATACTTCATCTCGGTTACAGTAGTGAACCCGCGAAATGGGACTTGACTACCAAATTTTACTGAAATCGCCCACCCTAAACTTACTAACTGGATCCGCCCCTGTGCCAGGGACCTATATACTCTAAGTGTGTGGCGCACACCCAATCAAACTGACAGTGACGTGACTTGTTCCAGATCGTGCGATCAAGGGAAAATCACAAAAAGCATAGAAATACAATCAAGGTTGAGAAAAACTCGTTAAAAAGAAAAAAACACTTATTTTTATTTATCCAAATGGTTTTGTTTTTTGAAAAGAAACAGGTTTTTGTTCTTTTAAAAAAGAAAACTCAAAAACCCCATTCTGAATTTTTTGTATTGCATCATGCAATATCACCGTTTCAGAATTACACAATCATAACTTGTTATACCTATTATGGCATTCAAATTTAAAGGTAAAGAAATGTACCTCATCTTTGTTTACGCAAAGTGTTGTTGGTCAATTCACTTCAAAGTGGTAAGGCTTGGCAAGAACGCGCACAGCAAACAGAGAAAAGCCACTCCCACACAAACTGCAGTTTCACGTCAAGTATATGTACATGCTCTGCTAGTTCAGCATCTATGTAGTTCATTTTGTCAACATGTGGTTTGGTATGGTCCAACATCAGAAACGAGTTTAATGTAGAGAAGGCAGAAAAATTGAAAAAACTATACCGATTGGGCAGATCTGAAGAAGATAAGAAGAGAACCAGTAGAATTTACTCAACTGTTCGAATTATTCTTCTCTTTTTTTCAAGTCCTTGAAATTGCGTCGCTGTTCGTTGTGTATCATTAAAAAATGTACAATTGTCACTTGTTTCCCGTTTCGATTTTTGTGCCAATGCAGTCGCACACCTGTGCTTGTAATATGTGCTTCGTTTCGAGTTTCGTCATTAATTGGCATTTCAAGCGGATTGATCATAACGACTCGCACAAGCCCTTATCTTTTCTCCCCTTAGTAATTGTACGTATACAGTGGGGTGCAGGGGGGGATGGGGCGCCGGCCCCGGGCATCCAAGGCCAGGGGGCCATCCAAAGTCTGAAATTACAAAAATTGAAATGCTGTAACAGAAGGTTTTTCCTATTGCATGTCTACTAATACATGCTGCATGGATTTAATTTTACGAAACTTGTTTTGTTGTCAATACTAATTTTTCGTATTTAAATGCCAGTAATTCTCAGCTTCTTCAATACCTCAGACTTTTGCTTTAAGTGTGTGGCGCACACCCAATCAAGCTGATAGTGACATGACTCGTTCTACGTCGTGCGACCAAAGGGAAAATCACAAAAAAGGATGGAAAGATAATCAGGGTTGAAAAAACCCGGGTTTAAAGAAAACAATTCACATGGGATTTTTGTTGTTTTAATTCGGGTCTTTTTGGGTTTTTTGAAAAGAAACAGGCTTTTGTTCAAAGTGTTGTTGGTCAAGTCACTCCAAAGGGGTAAGGATTGGCAAGCATGCACGCAGCAAAAAGAGAAAAGCTACTCCCACACAAACTCGGCTGTTTCACGTCAAGTTTATGTTCATGCCCTGCTAGTTCAGCATCTATATAGTGTATTTTTTCAACGTATGGTTTGGTATGATCCAACATCAGAAACACTTTAGATGCAGAGAAGGTAGAAAACTTGGTTAAAATGTACCGATTTTACAGAGCTGAAGAAGATAACCAGTAGAATTTACTAGAAGTGTTAGAATTTTTCTTCTCTTTTTTGCAAGTCCTTCAAATTGCGTTGCTGTTCGTTTTGTTTCATTAAAAAATTTGCAGTTACCTGTACAAGTGTGCTGCTTATTTTACTTTTTACTTCATGGTACATTTTTCAAAGGAAAAGAAAAGAGTGGGATTTTGGTGGGTTTTATTGCTTGTTTTAAGTGGGCTTTTTTAAAAATACCCGGGTGTTTTTTGGTTGGGTCCAATTGCATCAATGCTGAAAACAATTATGGTCCTTTAATTGAGTATCTGAGTCAAATTTCAAAACTGTCCATTTCAACGTGCTTGATTTAGCTGATTTTATGATGTATCACTAGTTTCCCGTTTTGTTTTCTGTGCTTAAAACCGTTGCACGCCTGTGCTTGCAATATGTGCTACGTTTCCAGATTCGCCATTGACAGTTCAGGCGGATTGATCATAACGGCACACACAACCCCGTATCTGTTCTGTCCCCCAGTACTCGTACATATAACAGCCACATAAAAAATGAAAATTTTCTTGCGTACTTTATGCGCATTCTTGATTATTGTGTTGTTTACAAATGTTAAACTATCAACCCTGGGTGTCGGCCATCCCAGCGGCACCTTCTCTGCTCGACTGCTGTTCATCGAGACATCCGCGCAGCCTGGTGTTTTTACAGTTGTGAACTGCGCTGACGTTTAGCACTGAATGTGTTTTACTCCCCTGTTTTAACGCGTTGACGGATATTTTTGCAGTTACGAACTGCTCTGTCTCAGTAGATCGCTGATATAATTTATGTTCATTACATTGACACATTGTAGCCTATAACGAGTAAAGAGAGTGCGTGTAGAATAATATGCACAGGGACGCCGGAGAATGGAGGCATGGGGGACCATTGCCCCCTGTGCCGTTTCAAAAGGGGTGCAACGGGGGCGGAGGTGCCTTTTCATAACAGTATCATAGGTAATTTCAATGGTTTATCAAAGTCGACTCGAAATAAAATTATTGCAACTATTCGGGCACCTAGAAAATGAAGAATGATTTTCTATAATTTCTGTTATTATTTTTGAGGTCAACATTGTTGATCAATAGAAACAAACACAGTTGGTAACGATGTTTTTTTTATAAGTTTCCATTGCCCTCAACGTTTTACTGCTCATCTGCCCTACCGCTACTCCGGCGTCCCTGAATATGCATGTTGTGTCAACAAACTTCGCCAAAACATTGGTTTGCAAACGTGGATATGACGTCATACTGTGACGTCACAAACAGCGTATAACCCGTCACAGTGACCACCATAGGCCTACGCCACTGCTCAGTAGTAGAATTTGGTAGGGGGCATCCAATAAAGCAGTCGCCCTGGTAACCACTAGACCTCTGCACGCCACTGTACGTATAACAGCCACATATAACAAAAAACGAAAATTTCTTGCGTACTTCATGCGGATTCTAAATTCTTGTGTAGTAATTCAGTGACACATTGTAGCTTACAGCAACGAGTAAAGAGAGTGCGTGTAGAAATATATGCACGGGGACGCCGGAGAATGGAGGCATGGCGAGGGCATTTTCCCCTCTGTACCCTTTCGAAAGAGGGGCTACGGGGGCGGAGGTGTCTTTTCATCACAGGTGTAGGACCAGGCAAATGTTTGGGGTAAGAAGGGTTTTGCCCGAATTTCCCCAAACTTGCCTGTAAAGTTCTTTGTGCAACATTTGCCTACAAATTTTCTCCCACAAAGATCATTAAGACCTTTTTTTGGTGTAACCTCCAAAAAATGTCTTCATGTGTTTTTATGCAAATCTTGGGCGCCATTGTTTGAAGTCAAACAACGTTGAGCGCTATTTTTAGTCTAATTTTCAGGGCTTTTGCTCAGAATTTCAGCAAATCAAAACTTTTGGGGATGCGCTTGCAACCCCTGCAGCCCCACCTCCAACACCACTGCTTTTCATAACAGTATCGTAGGAATTTCGTAGTTTATCAAGATCGACTTGAAAAAATTTATTGAAGCTATTCCGGCACCCAGAAAATTCAGAATGATTTTCTATGATTTTTGTTATTATTTTTGAAGTCAACTGATTTGAAAAAAGATCTGCATAACCTCAGCTTAGGCTTGATGCAGCTAAAACGTAACGTGCACTTCGACAGTACAGATCACGACTGTCCTAAAGAACCATCACGATCAGAACGAGCACCAAATCACGCAAGGGCACCAATCGCGTCAGGTTCCTCGAAGGATAATCAATACACACGCAGAAGTAAGCATTCCACGAACAGAATTTGGCGCACGCGCTTATCAGCCTATCACAAGGAAGTTATCGCAGAACATCAACATTGTAACACTGTTGATGAACAGAAACAAACATGATTGGTAACGAGTTTTTTTATAAGTTTCAATTGCCCTCAACTGTTTTATTGCCCCCCCCTTTCCTACAAAACCATCGCCAGAAAGTTTTCAATAGGGGGCTTTACGTCTGTTCAAGGGGGTATTGACATTCTGAAATTTGATAAGAACTCCACCGATTTGTAGTGCTTCGTAATTCAATTTGATGGGTCTTGGAGCTCTGTTTGGGGTGGCGGCGGGACTGCTTCCCTACCGCTGCTCCGGCGTCCCAGAACATGCATGTGGTGTGAACAAACTTCGGCAAAACGTTAGTTTGCAAACGTGAATGTGAAGGGCGTATTGTGACGTCACAAACAGCGTATATCCAGTAACAATGACCACCAAACGCCACTGCTCAATACTAGAATTTGGTAGGGGGGCATCCAATCAAGCAATCACCCCGGGCATCACCAGGCATCTGCACCCCATTGTCTACACCAGTCTAGGCGCAAGAGCCGCAACCAGCTGATATTTTCGGGGGGAAGGGGCAAAATGATCGTAACTTGTTATACGTAATAACTAAACATGTATCTGGAAAAAAAAATTTGTGAGGCAATTGCCCAGTTGCCCCTTCCTGTTTGCGGACCTGCTATGCGACAACCACATGTTAAATATTGTGGTGCTGTTGCGCACTAATGACTTGCGCGGGGTGGATTAACCTGCGCGGGATGCGCGTACCCGCTTTTGCGGGACTGGTGCGAGTTGAACTTGGTGCGGGGCGAGTCGGGTGCGGGATATGAAATCCTTTGAGCGGATAACTAAATGTTGACCCAGTGCATGTGAACGTGACATGAGCAATAAAAACTACAGAGAGCTTGCGGTTACAAAGGTGTACCAACATTCTCCAGTGGTGGCGAGACCACAGATGAAAGTTTCCAAAGTTTCTAGCTCACAGTGACTATGCAAGAAATAGGTTTTGGGTGATGACAACTAGCGCTGCTAGTGAATGAGTGTTTTGTATGGCTGGGCATGGGTTCAGTAGCAGAAAAGCAAATTTAAAGAGTTCGTCAGTGAACAACCTACTCTTTTTCAACCTTGCTTGAAAGCTAAGAACGAAACGCTCAAGCGTTGACAAAAAGGTTTCACATTTTTACTTTACAGTGTTTTGCGCTTGAGCTTCAAAGTTCTCCTAGCTTTGATATGAACCACTGAATAAATTTTTACAAGCGATGAAACACGTTACATGATATTTTTTGGTTATTTTCAGACACACAGTGGCTGATGTGTGGCGGAACAGTGGAGTGGGGCGGGCGCGGGTTGATAGGGTGCGCGGGATGGATGCAGGTTTAAAATCTGCGGGTTAGACGTTTGCGGGTGCGCGAGTGTTACCCGATTTCTCATATTCTTACTGGTACGAGCCGGGTTTAAGTTGTGCGGAGCTGGAGCGGGCAAAAATTTTCAATTTTTTGACTCTAGTGCGCACAAACTTGCAACGGAAAAGCAGCTATCACGCAACAGTTGTCTGTTTTCGCGTTTACTTGCACGTTGTTCGCAAGGTTTAACATTACAAATGAATAGCCTATGACAGTGGTTCCCAAACTGTGGTGCGCGTACCAGTAGTGGTACGCGAAGGCCTTCAAGGTGGTACACGAATAGACCTATGCTTTATGTTTTTCTTCACAAAAAAAATATTCACAACTATAATTTTCACCTGTCGAGTTCTGTTAATAAATTCCTGAATTTTTGTGTAGCCTACACTTCCCTTGTTGGTTTCTAAAAATGACCCTAATACTTTCTCACAGCCATTTTCTTCACGTTGCTTTTGTGTCAATTCTAGTTTTCCGAACTTTTGATTGAATTATATTTGGCACATTGACTTTTCCTGGAACAAGGTGGTACATGTTGACAGTACCCGACCCACAAATCATACGCGATCAGAAAAGGTTTGGGAAGCATTGGCCTATGACCTAGGTCCTAAGAAAATTGCTTTTATTTTATACATTGCAAATTGGATAAACTCCAAAACGTTTGTAGTTGAGCTTTTGATTGAAGCAGAAAGGTTAGTTTCTTTTTGCCTCTAAAGCCGATATCGAAATAAAATTCTCAATTACAGCAAATGATTTTTGCTTCTTGTGTAATTGCATCTCACATTAATTTATTTACACGAAATTTTTACAAAACTAAACATTCCTAGGAAAGTTCGCGGGCCGGATTGGAACCTTTCGCGGGCCGTATCTGGCCCGCGGGCCAGACTTTGGGGATCGTCGGGTTACATCAAAAACATATGAAGCTATTTAAGCCATTTACATCACATGTTATTGCGTGGTCCGTCAGAAAAGGTTTTAATCAGTCGATTCGTAGAACGAAAGAGCAGAAAAAGAGATTGCAGTGTTTTGCTTGAGCGATGCCGAAATCTGTAATGCCATCAGGAACTATGAAAAGCGCAAAGCTTCTAAGAAAAGAATGCGCAAGGATCTGGCAGTGTTAGCTGAAACGCCGCGACTGAATCACTTTTTCTAGCAAAACTTTCAAGCAGCAACAGCTGTGGCGTTAACCAGAGCACAGCACCTGAAAATGAAGGTGAAAATGAAGACATTAGCTTGGAAACAACTTTCACACTCAGCCTGGCTGGCCATATTGACATGTTCTTTTCCCGGTGTTTTTGTTTGCAATCTCTGGTTTCTGCTTATTGTTCAGGTGCATGTTGTTTCTTGCTGAGTCACTCTCTAGCCTGCAGAATGTAATACACTCTAGTATTTACTTCTCGCAGCTAACTGTATGTGCACGTGAGTAAGCACATTCTCGACTACCGGAAAAAAAAACAAACGTGAACCTTGCGAATCAGCGAAAACATAACTTTCGCTAACGACGGCGTCATGAATTACATCACAGGGGCTGTGCCAGCCCAAAGCTTGTTCCGTATATTTGCAGCGTCGTTTCATTTTTATTTTACTTGCGAAGTTGAGTTATCCGTTGTCCCTGTGCTTTCGTTCATGTGTGCCAAGCGCGTCGGACTTTCCATGTTAATTGTTTGACATTCCAACTGCGTATCTTGGTGGTTGCCTTTTTTGTCGTGAGTTGCACTGTGAGCGAGTCGGGCCGAGGTGTGAGAGCTTTTTGCGTTTCATACGATCCGTGTCTGTCGGAAAAATGACTGACCGACTAACGGTCTGTTTGCCGGACTAAGCACCTAATTAATCGACTAAATTTAGCTTGTGAAATACTTTTATGGCCACCTTGCCCGCCGGTTACGTGGCCTAACGTTCTTCATGGGTGAAAAGTTCCCCATTTTACAATAATCTTAAGCCGATCAATAGTAGACCCGCTGTGGTTGAGCATAGTCCAGTCGCATACATTCGTACTCAACTTACAACACCTCAACCCCGTGGCCAGATGCTGGAGTCAAGAATTGAATTTAATTTGGTTGAGCATTGGTTTATTCCCGAAACGAGAAAAACATCGATCAGCACGGATAAACAGCCAAGTCATATTTTGTAGCACTTCAATAGCAATCTTGCTATATTATCGTAACCATGACATCCGTTCAGTAGCAGTGATTCAATTGTGAATGCCTAATCGTTGCAAATACAGCGCTATTTAAAGGCGAAACGAAAAAGGCGAAAACAGGTGCGAATTGTGCGTGACCTTGAACGTACGCTTACATTTACCTTACGCGTTCTCCGTTTATTGTTGTGCGTGGAGCTATTAAGTTTTAGTTTGTTTTTGTCACTAGAGGCGATACAAGCATGTCGATACGGAGTGATAACGCGTCTGCATGCACACCAGGTGGCGAAGTTGGCGTTGACGATATTGCGGCGAGAGCAAGTTTTGCAGCTGCATTGCGTTTTTTTTAGCAGATAAACTCTTCCAGGTCGAGTTCGCCGTCGACGATATTGTGTTTAGATCAAGCTTGTAGCTGTATTGCGGTTTTCATCCGATGAGCTCTTT
>Ga0210059_1005008_pt1 | contig 21316 bp, 11 predicted proteins | sample Ectturendosymbi2_FD_188042 | JGI IMG/M metagenome (GOLD analysis project Ga0210059, IMG submission 188042) | Ecteinascidia turbinata endosymbiont from Florida, USA - Sample 2 (SPAdes) (version 2) | ecosystem: Host-associated > Tunicates > Ascidians > Unclassified | place: Key West, Florida...
TAAAGAGACTTCAAAATTCGCACTACATCTTCATAGTCGGCTGCGTCTTCAACACAAGGATAGACACTAGGCGAAAGACAGTTGTTTATGATACGCTTCCTATTAACTTCTGGGTCGCCGTCTCTGCACATTTCCCGTACACTGTCAATAAAGTCCTCTACAGTCCTTAACCAGAATGCAAATACGCGGCCAGCATCAGGTGCTCCTGGATCGACACACAACTCTCGAGGGTGAAGCAGTTGTTTATCCATTTCTTAGTTGAATAAACAGAACCTAGCGACGAACGAAACCTTTCACCAGGCTTTATTCAACTAAGAACACCAGCACGCATCAACATCTGCAGCGCAACACAACAACCGCCTGGTACGAAACTAGAAACGATCTGACATTGACGTGCGATACAAACGACCAGGCAAAGCAACGCAATACAACGCGGCACGTAATCAATAAGTGGGCTAATCAATGCAGGCGCAGGCAACCGCTGGCAATGAAACCGTCACACCGTTTAGTGCTCATTGCTCAGCGCAAAATATAAGTTTTAGCGACTTCGGTACGTCATCAAATCTCCGCAACCAAGCTCCGCTGTTTACGGAGCTCCGCCTTTTACAGGACACCACAGAAAGGACACACTAAAGATAAGAATTCTGCCGGGACCGACGAAAAAGTAACGAATCAAGGGAATTGACGAATTAAACGATGACCAATCAGACGAGTTCTACCGTACAACCAAGATGCGACCTAAACTGGCAACCCATTGCAGGGTTGCCAGATTGGCCATTTCATGGCCAATTTCGAAAATTTTGGCCATTTTTCAACTGCGCTGGCCAAGAAAAAACGCATTTGGCCATTTCTCGGTTTGTCACTGTGAAATTAAGTTTTCATTAAATATTTTGCCTTTTTGTATTTTTGGACGGTATCCATGTCACTCATTGTTACAGTAACACCGCGACAATTCAACCTTTCATTGGTTTGAAGTGTGTAGGCTAATAATGATTTAAGCCTTGCTATCCGTAGACTTTGTAACAGATCTTTCAGTCAGTGATAATCTTTTGGGTACCCATTGGACGGTATCTGCTGCGCATGTACTGTACTGAAGGCTGCTGCACTCGGTTGTATGACTGATAATGCTATAGTAGAAGTATTTGACATTTTTGGTAAGATTTAACTTTTAGAAGTTACTCATTACTTTTACAGAAACTTCAACCTTGTAATGTTCAAAGTGTGTGGTAGTTACTTAGCCTTTGAAATCTTGTAGCAAGTGTTTCAGTCGGACCTGTCATGAGTCAATGTTTGTTCTCAAGTGTTCCTGCCCTTTCTTTCACATGTGAACTTAATGATGCTTTTGAGCTTGTGGTTAACTCATCATGATCATCAACTGAATGCACTTCATGACCTTAATCTTTTGTTCATATATTTCGAGCACAGGATCAAGGGAATGCTTGTCGTTGAGTTGGAAAGTCAATTTCAAATTGTTTAACCCAGAAATGGGTCAGAATTGAAGCATGTATTTATACAGAAGTGTTTAATGTATGGTTCTAAGTTTTTTTAATATAAATAAAGACAAGTTGTAACAGGTAATTTTAAGTTTACCGCAGAAATTGCTGTTTTAGGGCAAAAACTTGCTTCTTTGGCAAAACCACATTTTTTGGGCAAAAAATATACTGCCTTCCGAATACTTTGAGACACCCGTGAATATGGGAATTACTATAGTTAAACTTAAAACATTTTGTGATTTTGGCCATAACTTTTTCAAAAACAGCCATTTTGGCCATTTTTTATCAAGATTTTGGCCATAAGCTATGAAAAAAATCTGGCAACCCTGACCCATTGCATAGCCGCACCAGCCAGTCACCTCCCTGTTGACAGTGGTGCAAACGTCTCCAACTCAGTTTTATATCAAGCAGGAAACTGGATATGGTTTTTAAAGCTAGATAAGGCTTTTCAGTTCTTTGAAATAAAAAACTGGATATGGTCGTTTAGAAACTACCTTTTTTTGCAATAATTCTAGTCTTGGTTCCATAACATTGTTTTCTGCCATTACTCTTATCCAGAGGTTGCCTGTAAAAGGCGGAGCTCCGTAAATAGCGGAGCTTGGTTGCGGTGGTTTGATGACGTAACCGGAGTGGAAAAAAGTTCGTTGCAAAATCAAAAAAAGGAAAAAAAGTGAAGGAAAAATGTTGTATCATTGCAACTTAATATGCGTTTCCCCCAAACATGGAATACATGGATGTTTGCGATGTTTAAAAATTTTATACATTCACAACTGTTGAAACCTATTTTTTTGTCCCCGAACCGTTGTGCAACTCAGATAAGCAAAAATTATAAAACTTCAAAATAAACTTTTTTACCGTAGTCTAACATCACCTTTTGCAGTAAAATTATTTTTACTACCGTTTATTTCTCGTTGCTCAACGAAAAATATCGGTTTTAACGACTCCAGTTACGTCATCAAACCTCCGCAACCAAGCTTGGTTATTTACGAAGCTCCGCCTTTTACAGGCAACTTTATCCAGATAATTTAGAATTGGTGGCCCTCAGCATGTTTTAGCTTGTTTGGTATTTTAATGAGAAATTTAGCGTTTCTGGATTGGCAACCCTGGCCTGAGTCAGACTTTATAAGATCATCATATTAGAGATGGCACGGCCGCTGACAGTCCAGTCGTCGGGCCGTCCGCTGAAGGTTTTGAAACAGTCCGCTAGCAACTAATTTAGCGATGACGTCATTCCGGGCCGCTGCGGTCTGCTCGCCAATAAGGCAAAATTTTTGTTTTTTGCAAAGTTTCAAAATCTAACAATGAAATTGTGCTACTGTTCTTTCTCTTTCACCGTTCTGCTCATATTCTATTTCACTTGTTTCCATGCAAATCATGAACCATGTTAAGAATCAATCAAAGCAACCAACACTTTCATTTATAGTCTGTCGCTGTTGTGCAGGTTTAGGGCAGGTGTTCCCAAACTTTATCTGGCCATGTACCCCTTCAACATTTTGATAGATGAGCATGTGCCTCTAAAATTTCTTATGACAAAAAGGTTGAGGAAAATAACAAAAATAGATTTACCAATAAGCATGATTTTGAAAATAATATTCACAGATGAATGCATAAATATTGCGAAATGACACAGCCTATATGTAAACATATTTTTCCCTTCAATTGCTAACCTTAAATGAACCCCTTCAGATAGGAAAGGTAACCCTAAGGGCACATGTATCCCAGTTTGGGAATCCCTAGTTTAGGATTAGAGGCGAAGTTTAGGTTAGGGTTTAAGGTTTAGATTTAGGGTTTAGTATGTTACTACTGTACTAGCAATTGTAGTGCCTAGTGCACACTTGCCGTGTTACACGTTACAGTCGACAGACGAATAAGTTTTCAAAAGTGAAGGTCCCATGGTCAACATATAGCCACTGCTTTAAGACTACATGCCATGGTTTTAGTGTCCAAAGGACAATGAACTTAAAACTTAAGTGTTGTTACTTGGAAGTGGCTATGGAACCATCCATGGATCTTCCTATTTCAAAATTTATTCGACCATACCACCTAGCATGACGTAGTTCCAATAAAGCAGTCACTTTGTCACTCAACTGGCATTGATCTGGTAGCCTAACAGATAGGTTCCAAATCTGCCATGCCAATGGTTGAGTGTTCGCCTCTTGACTTCGCACCTTATGTTTTCATAAGTGAATGCTTGCACGTTTCAATTCGTGGGACCAGTTTATTTTTACTTTTTTAAAAACTTTCCAAACTTTTCCTTTAGGCCCTTAGGGGTTAGTGTGTTAGCTTAGCGTTACCTTAGTGTTAGCTTTAGGTTAGGGTTAGGTCAGCGTTAGCTTAGCATTAGGTTAGGGCTACGATTATGGTTAGGTTTACCTTTTGTGTTACTATGTTTTTTCTACAAAGCCTATTGCATTCTCCTCGTGTGTTACTGTCATATGATGTTACAGGAGATGGTTGAATAAGGTTTCAAATTTAAAGATCCATCCGATCCATGGTTCTGCAGCCACTGCCTTGTTACTTGGCTTTTGAGGTTATGTTATATTATGGGCTGGTCCAAGCCGGAAATATTAATAATTTGTGGTTTAGCATAAACAGTCCGGGCCGGGCGGTTTGTTGTTACCTGCGGGCGGGCCGGGCTGCAAAAGTGCTGGCCCGTGCCATCTTTACATCATATGTTCATTTGTAGCAGGATGTGATATCTCTTCTGGAACTGAAAGCCTTATAGGCCTACAGTAGAATTTGTCTAATTTGTCATCGCTTAATTTGTCAATTTTTGCTCAATTCTTTATTTTTTCATCAGCAGAATTCCTATCTTTTGTTTACATTTCTGTTCGTCAATTTACTCAATTCTTCACCTCTTTATCCCTGAGAAGCATTTTGTTCAGCTAATACCTCATTTGCAGTTTCGCTTTTGATGTCTAAGCAGATAGTATTCATACACGTGGGAATTCAAACAAATTAAAGATTTTTATCTAAGAATCATTGCACCGTGAAATTTGTTTATCGAATTTGTACACGAGGTACAAAGGAAGACCCGGCTCCCCACTGAGAGAACGCAGAAAGTCTTTAAAGTTTATTAAAGATTTAAGAAGTGCTAGTTTAAATTGAACAGTCTAGGTAAGCGCGACCTGACTCCCCATTAAGAGAACGCAGAAAGTCTTTAAAGTGTATTAAAGATTTAAAGGTGTTAGATTAAATGGACGAGTTGAGATAGAGTAGAGGAATTAAAGAGTTTATTTAAATGCTAAAAAAGTTTTACCAATTAAAATTTCAATTGAGATTAGCGCTTTCTGCAGTTCATTTCAGCTTGCTTGCATAATTGGTCACTTCACCTAAATCGTCACTTTTTTCTAATCCCCTTGAGGTGACAAATTAGGCAAATTCTACTGAGTACTCCTGGATAGGCAAATTCTACTAAGTACTCCTGGATGAGTACTCAAATTCTACTGAGTACTCCTGGATTTTAGGCAAATTCTACTGAGTACTCCTGGATGGCAAGCAAAAATTGGACATATGACAGCAAAAATTTAGATACATTTGCATGCCACGTTTGCAGATAATTCCATTAGGCTTGAGAGCCATTTTAAGCGTCCAAATTAATATTATTGAATAACTTGCAACTTATGCAGCATAAAAAATATGTATTATTTTTCATTTTTTCAAAGACCAAGGTTTGTAAAGAGGAAAATTCTAGGTACCAGGTAGGGACCCAAAAAATATTGATTGCAGTATCGGTTCAGATATTTCCCTTGATAATTTTCTCTGATTCTAGGGACCCGAATACATAAATTGTTCAGATCAGTGTTCACATCATTTGTGACACCTGGTTATCACAAAGAAATCACACATTGAACTTCAGCATCAAACCAAGCTAAACCATGAAGTGACTGAAATGTTTTAGAGTTGTGAGCTACATTTAAGTTTTAGTATTGGTAAGACCTTGACACATTTCACTTTTTATTATTCCACAGTATGATGAAGAAATAAACTAAGTTTATGTAATTTGAAATAAAAAATGAAACCTGTTGTTGTTGCTGATGAAATGTTTCCTGAAGCAAACTATGATGGTGATGATTCATCCGTTGGAGCAAGTTCATCAGTACAGATGATGGATATCGCAGCAAATGAAAAAGCAGTTCATTCAGATTTTTATAATGGTAAATGTTACAACTTGTGTGAGTTTTCACAATCATAAATTGTGTGTTGTTAATTACAGGTTCTTAGTAACCATAGTTCTGCCCAATTAATAAGATAAATTTTCACAGCAATCAGCTTTGTATGATTTAGTTCAGACTGTTGAGTATATACATCACTAAAAATCTTCATACTTGTAACAAAAAAATCCAAAGATAAAACTTTGGTACCATGTAGTGCAGGTCTAAACCTTAAAGGCAGGAATTGTGCTCAACTGTTGCAGCTAGCAAAATAGCTGCCACTGGCAAAATTGTATTTTGTCAAACCACTAATTTCTATAAGTTATGGTAACTCATTGCTATCTAAGTTTTCTACAGGAAACTCTTTGCAAACAATTTTGGTGTTAGTTGATACCATTGGCAAAGAAATTTTGTGATCTGTCTTTTCAAAAACTCACTGCAGAAGTTTTTCAGCAGCATTGGGATAAAGAGAAGACTTGTATATAGATGTTTTGAGTATTTAAACAGATTAACATGGACTACCATCCACAGAGAGCAATTTCATAAGACCCTGTAAAAATCTCTATTCCAAAGTTTATAATATTTAATTGATGTTTGCAATGTAAGCATCTTTTCTCTGTGAAAAAGTGTGCAGAGTGTTCCAAGAATCTGTTGCCATTTTGTGATTTATTAACTTGATCAAATTTTTTCAAAAGGTCTCAAATCTTGACATCATGTGCAAAAACAGCTCATGATTTTATATTTCATGCATTTATGTTTTCCAGCATGAGAACGGTGTTCACTGCAATAGAAAAGGCATTTTGTGTGTAAGAGGTAGTTGGTTGAGCATGTTCCAGCGAAGCTGGTAAGTTGGGTATGATTCCTGCTCGGGTTAATTCAACATATGGCCCAACGGGCTACATGCAGCCCGCAAGAGCTTTCTCAATCACAGAAAATGTTGCAAAGGCCGACATTTACAACAGAACCAACTATAGCCTTGCAGCAAGGTTCTGAGGAATCTGCCTGCTTGTTCCTGCTTACATATGTGCTTTCAAATGCCAAACGTGAAACTAGTTTCCCTGTGAAATAAACTGTAATCGATTTACTTTTGCCATTTTTACGGCTTATAACTTCAGATACAGTAATTGTTGTTTCAGAATTTCTTTCAAACTACCGCCGAATAGAGTTTTGCAGCCTGCAGCAAATTTATGTTGATCAATTTGGCCCATCAACCTGAGGTGTGCAGGCCTGCCATAGACTCAAACAACAGTCATAGCAGCCTGTCCAGTCTTGTGTTCGGCATTGATGGGTGGGTTTAAGAAATGATTCACATGCAGTGCTGCCATTGACTTGCCACCAGTGCAGCATTCAAATTGCAAAAGCAGCCGTATGGTCCACAGCAGAAGTAAGTGGAGATGGGTGCCCACAGACCACTTGTGACACTCCAAACTGAATGGAAAATGAGTAAAACAACACTAAACTGAACAGTCAATACAGCATACGTGAGAGAAATTCCACAAAAAGTGCCAGCTGCAGTGCAGATTTAGAAATGCCACAAAACATTCGAAGACATTTGTTTGTGTAGCACTAAAAGTTAAGGATCTGGATGACTACCAGAACAGTAAGAGAAGTGGGAACGTTTAATAAGCATTTGTATGTAACCCCAGAACACCTTTCCTTTTAAAGTAAATGCAATTTCTGTACCTAAAAAACTAGAACACATCAAATGAAAAATCGTGAGTTGTTTCTCCACATCCCGTTGACATTTTAACATAATTTGAAATGCAAATTCACGTAGTTAATAGATTGCATATTGGTAAAAAATATTTTTGAAACACCCTGCATTGACTTTGTGTCTGAAAGTATGTCATTAGTTCCTCATTTGCATTAATATGCTATACCTAGGGAACTACTGTGGTCTTAGGGTAGGAGTAGATTTTTTACAAAAAAAGCCATTCTGCTTCATTTTCCAGCAGATATCACTAGTGAGGACTCACAAAACGTTGATACCATTTTATTTTTCATGCATCTTCACAGGAGCATGGAGTAACTTGTAATCAGCTTACTTCTAATAATAATAATAATCAAATGCACTTCGAAATTCCAAGTTTTTTCAAATCCAGAGAGATCTACTTTAGAGGAGCTGAAGAGCAGCATGCGGCCGACCCCTTTCAATGTTTGTTTATGCTTTGACGATGGCAGTTACAGCTATCTCATATTTCCTATTGTAGTTGTTCCTAATACACACAGCTTGTCTCCAGCTACTGATCGTTATTTGCCACTGTGTTTAACTTCGTTTTCAACAGCGTAACACAACCCCATTGTGCATGTTTTGCAACCAGAGTTGCCTGGGAAGTTACGCAAGACCATTTGGTGCCCTAGGTAAATTGGTTGCTAGATTGAACGCATTTGAATAAAAAATGCACTGCGTGCTTGTATTTTTTCGTAGGGCTGCAGCAAACAACCGCATGTTCAGTTTACAAAATGCTCCAGCTTGCGAGCGCAGCATGTCCACTTGGAAAAATCCACAATTTCCTCCCTGGAAGAATTCCTTCCCACGCCCATGTTTAACTATTAACTTTTACTTTGTTAGTTACAATTTACGATCATTTTGCCCCCTCCCAAATTTCAGGTGATTGGTGCCCTGGAGCACAGCAAAGTATTTTCGATGCGGTCTTGTTTCTAAGTTAAAAATTCAAGAGGTGTTCTTGAGAAAAAATGAGGAAAATTAAGGAAACATGTGAAGGCCACTCACAAGCTTCGGAGGTTATGTATTCGCATTTCCTGCCATTGGGTATGGTCAAATTTTGAACATAAGGACTTTAACTGTCCACCTGTCGTTTGTCCGTTTAACGTTGCGTCTGGTTTGCTATTCGTCATTCCACACTATCGTAAATTTTAAACACGACTAATCGATAAAATGAGCTGCGGTTTTTAAAAATTGTTTTTGCCCATATCGAACTGTTTTACTTGAAAGCCAACTGCACCAGTGCTTCATTACGTTCTCCAATGTTTTCCAGATTTTCAAGATTTGTTCGACGATGAAGACCTAAGCTAAGATGATTATCAGAACAATGCAGTCTGCAACCTCGTGTGTGTCGCCATTTAAATTGTTTTACATTTGTCTGAAAATAACGAACTGTTCCTTTAATACCGTTCACAACGCGGATGACTGGAGACAGGAAATTACATCAACCGTGAAAACTTTGTTGAAAAAGGCTGACGTAACGAGCTCTACGTTTGAAACAGATCACTTGGGAAGAATAATTGTTTACACGGACGGTTGCTGCCTGAATAACAACCAAGTAAATAATCGCAGGGCTGGAATCGGAGTGTACTGGGGTGGCAACCACGCCCTCAACCTATCGTTGCCGGTATACGATGAGCTGCTGACATCCAATCGCGCCGAAATACTAGCAGCGCACGCGGCCATCATCACCGCAAAAGAAATTGAGTGCAAGCAGCTCTGCTTGTGCACCGACTCCGCGTATGTCGTGAACGGGTGCACTGAATGGCTCTATCGGTGGTTCGCCAATGACTGGCGGAGAAAAGCTGGAGCTCAAGTCAAAAACACGGATCTCTGGAAGCCATTGCGCGGTGACCTCATGTGCGTCTTCACGACGTTTATAAAGAAAACTGACGACAGCGCTGGTGTGCGGCAGGCTCATGCTTTGGCGAATGAGGGTGCTGCTGCGAGTTGCTGAGAAACACAATTGTGTGACGCTCGTTTATTGAAAAAAATAAATAGCAACGACCGGCTTGGAATGTTTACAGTCTTGGCAGTTTGTTGTGTAGCTTAGTTTCTCCGTACCATGCCAGTCCTCTTCATCGTTCCACCTGAGTCTCGGTTACAGAAGCTTGCATCTCAGTGACTGTCGGTTCGTTTTCACGTACCATCGGCATCTTCAAACTGGCCGTCGTCGTTATCACCTGAGTAGTGGCAAAAACGTAATGCAACCAAACTGGTTCAGAGGAATTCAAATTGTTAAAGAAAGTACGTCGTCAAGTTTATGCAATAATTGCACGGTACTACTGCTGCTAACTTCACCTCTTTCACACAGCAATAAAGCAACTAGCGATGATCTTTTGCATTTCAAACTTATCGCTCACCATTGCTGACACCGTTAGCAACTCCGTCGCTTCGTTCTTGGGACAACATCGCTTCCAACCTTCGCATCGTTGCCAGTCCTGGATAAAATATAAAAAAATGTGTATTTATTCTTCCGTTGCGTTTACGACCCCGTGGAAGTAAGACTTCTTTGTTCGATAAACACGTTGCAGAAGCAGCCAACAGGATATCAATAATAAAAATCTTTCCCCAACTGTTGCAAAACAGCAGATTTCCATCATCACGGTGAATGGCAACTGGGAGAAAAAAAACATCGGTGTCGTTTTCAAATTTTGCAACAGCTGAGCAAATATTTTCATTATTCTTTGTTCGATCTTGCACAACTCGTCAGGTGTTGATGGGCACGTCTCCAGCAACACATCAAACGTTGTACAAGTTTTGAGATTGTAGTAGACTTCTTAAAAATCAAGTATCGATTGTTGTCGCAAAACGGACATGAAGTGTTACAAGTAATCGAAGGCGAAACATGTTTCCGTAAAATAAGGAAGAGACAAGAGATGGTTTTACTGAGATCACTTGTAGCTCAGTTTTCTAGGAAGACCCTAAATCAGCCATGTCCAACCCGCGGCCTAGACAAAGAGTTTGTGCGGTCCAGTATAGGTTTTCGCTGTAGAAGAAGTGCAAACGGACAACCAGGTGGCCTTATTCAATTAAGTACTCTCCACAATGAGGGTGAGCAAGGAATTGATCTGCAAATTTTTTTATAGGAAATCGACTTCACGTAAACTACGCATCCTCAGTCCTAAAAGATGCAAGCAATGCTTACAGGTGAAAAGTTGAAAGGCTGAAGTAAGCAAACAAACTCAAGACTAAAATGCATAAATCAGAACAGAAGCTGTGTTCAGAACACAAGAACAGACAATCTGTCCTTATTTTGATCATCTTAAATTTGACATTTTCGATGCAGTGATCTCAATCCCACTTTCTATCACGTCTGTACTGCGTAGCGGGAGATTTCCAAGTGTCCATTGACACCTTGGTGCAAAACCTATTTCTAGTTTGCTGATTTCCACCCTAGTTTTCTATTGGCACTAAACTTGCCTTGACATCACACTTGCGGAGTGGTTAAAGGTACTAAACAGTCGTTACAATTGCGGTTAGGATTCGAAAGTTCAGTACAGCAGCTGAAATTAAATTCTAGTTTGGCAAGATCAAACAGTAAGTCGTTTAATTTGCGGCCCTATTAAGATATTGGCATGATTTATGACTCAGTACGGATTTTCGGTTGGACATAGCTGCTCTAAATCATTCGGAAAAGAAATACGCTTTTTTCTTTACTGAAATAACCGGTCTTAAACTGCGTCAAGTTCTAAATCATTGTTAAAATAAGAGTTATTAATTGCACGGTGAACGGCTTGTGAGTCTCAACCACGTTCAGGCTGCCACAGCAAGCAAACCAGTGGAAAACGTGCACTGTACACTAGCTCAGCAACGTGGCTGCCAAGGTTTAGTTTCATTCCCTGTTGCGTCACACACGAGATTCAGGCGCGAAGCGTAAAGTTTCGTTTAAAACCAGGCGAGAAAAACAACGTCCTGCAGAGGAAATAAAACTACAGTGAAAACTGTTTCTTAATAAGCCAGCACGGTGCTTTGTGCAGCACTAGGTTGAGAGTGGAAGTTGCGTAAGCTCGTACGGCGAAAGAATACTAAGTACCGAGAAATTGCAAGAATGGCATTTGCATCGTATACGTAGTCAACTTAACACGCAGCTTCACACCAGGGACGTAACGAGGGGGGCACAATTCTTCGGGTGACGAATCACTGCGGGGTCGCCGAAAAGACCCTACAAGTCACAAATACTTCTTCAATACAGTTCATTGCTTCCGAAAGAGCTCAGGTTCGAACATTGGGGGCGCCAAAGTTGCTTCTTGCCTCGGGCGCCATCTAACCTCGTTACGCCCCTGGGCCAACAGCAACTCGGGCTCCTCCACACCTTTGAAGAATCTGGTCAGCGAGGATAAAGCCAGAGCCTGAATCGTTTCGAAAACAGGAAAGATATCATGCGATAACATCCGGATAAATCCATGTTTTCAAGTAAGAACATGCACGTTCTTTGGAATTTCGCCGATGTAGTAAAATAAAGTAAAACTTGTTTGCTTCCACACACAGTCTCTAACAATAGAGCACGCTACCGCGGACCGCAGAATTAGTGCTCAACTCGAGGTTTGTTTACAGATTGAAAGTCAACGAAGTTGCCAGAGAAATTCAGAAACGCATGTAGCTATTCGGGCAAAAGCTGAGGTACAGTTCTTGTGTATGCAGCATAGGAGAAAACTGGCTAGATTTTAATGTTACCGAATGTTTTAAATTGATGCGAACGAGAGAACTTATGCCCCTTAAAAAAGCTTATGCCCTCAAATTTTTACCACTGGCTACTGGTCTGGTTGGAACAGCTGTAAAAGGCGGAAGTTTCAGAACTTCATTTTAAAAAACTAACAAACTAGGATGAAAATGAATTATTATTTCCTTTACAACATGCTGATATCTATGAAGTCGTAGATTGCTTACCTCTCTACAAGACGAGCTCTGAACTTACGTTGCGCATCTCATTCAGCGAACATTGGGTGTGAAGAAAAATGAAGGCCACGGGGGGGAAAGCACAAGTGCTAAGAACAATACACGTTGAAGCAACAAAATCACGAATCTGCTAATTACGGGCTTGGGCAAGATCTATAACATTGTGCAGATGCTCTTCACACGCCGTTATTCCAGTTTTTCGTTGATACTACAGTTTCACCAGATCGCATTAACTGCATTAATACTCGAGGCATGGGCGTCGGAAGGCTTTTGCCAGGGGGGTCACCAGGGCATTTTTCCAGGGGGGCAAAAGTGGTGAAATTTGTTTTTTCCCACTCGGCACTAAGAAAACAATCTTTTTTGCTGAAATTTTAAAAACCCAGGGGGGCCTTGGCTCTCCCCTGCCCCCCCTTCCGAAACCCATGACTTGATGACGATCTTGAGGGAACACTTCATTGTCCTCGACCTACATCCGCCGCTGCGCAGCGCGTTACAAACGACATACCGTGAGGGGTCATGTGCGGCAGGTTGTCCTCTCCTGTGCAGAACCCGTCACCCGCGCCATCCTCGAACGTAACTTGCGAGAGTCCTTCTTCAATATCATCACCATCAGCCTCTTCACACAAATCGCTGTCGTCTTCGTCCGGATGCAGGCACTGACAGTCGCTCATTGCGTCGAAAACTTTCTGCACTGAAACGCTTCAGATTTTTGAAACTTTTAAAGTGATTTTTTGCGTTTTTTTCTTTCCTGAAGAAATTTCTGGACATTCTGCAAAATTCACGAATCATCTCAAACATTTATTTCGCACGAAAGTACATCAATACGGTCGAACACCTGATTTGGAAGTTTCAAAAGATACAAAAAAGTCACAGGTGCATGCAACTACAGCACTGGCTAAAAGCACCAGGTATTTCCAAACGGTTGTGATCTCCACAAGGGTGGTTTTCATTGGTTCTGCTTTTGAAGCATACCGAGTGCAGATTTGGACAAAATATTCAGCAACAACGTACAAATTAGGGTTGAGAAAAACCCGTTTTTTTAAAAAAAAAAACGAACCACCAGTCCTTTTGTTTTTTTAAAGATCCCGTTTTGGGTTATAAAAACAGGTTTTTGTTCGTTTTTCAAAGAAAGGCACAAAAAACTAATTCTGCATTGTTTTTATTGCATCATGCAACGTCACCATTTTCAGAATCACACAATAATAACTTGTTATTGTGTAATTCTCAAGATGATGCAAATCATTTAATGTCTGGCAACGCTGGACTGGGGTCGAAAGTTATTTTCTTGATTTTTGAGCATATTTTTTCAACATATAGTTTGGTATGGTCCAACATCAGAAACAGGTTGTGTGCAGAGACGGCAGAAAATTCGAAGAAGTATACCGATTTTACAGAGCTGAAGAAGATAACCAGACTGTTCGGATTGTTTTTCTGTTTTGTTTCAAGTCCTTGAAATTTCGTTGCTGTTTGTTTTGTTTGATTTAAAAATAATTTATAGTTAACTGTACAAGTGCGCTGCTTATTTTTTGAAGGAAAAATATAGAGCGGGTTTTATTGCTTATTTACGTGGGTATTTTCGAAAAAACGGGTGGAATTTTTTGGGTCGGGTTCAATTACATCAACCCTTGGTGCAAATCGACATTATTCCACATCTTGTATGACGCGAGATACTGATTATCCCGTCATAAACCCGATTTGTACATTTCGGTAGTGACGTCATAACCTACGAGTTGAACTCGTAGCTGTTGACTCAGTCTTCTAGCGAGCAAACATTTCTGTGAACAATAGCCACCGATCTTCAACCAAGCATTGTCTCTATAGGAAGTTGCACGTGACTTAAGAAAATACCTTTTGCGAAGGAGTGATTGCTCTTCAATACACATCACATAGTCGGTCGTGCTTTAAATAGGAGGATAGTAAAGCAAACAAAACAGCTTAATGTGGTTGCTTAGCAGCGCGAAGTTTGAATGGTGGTGCTAACAAAAACACGTGGCTACTATGCAAAAAATTGCGCTTGATTTGATGAAATTACTACAAATCTGACTTCGTCAAGCATATTCCATCTTCAAATCTGGTTATTCCTTCTGCTATCAGTGCACTTTCTACAATTTCGCTTTAGATCTTGGTTTTGAACGAAAGTACCACGATTACTGTCCGAAAGAAAAGCACTCAACGCTTAACTACTGCAACACCTAAACGCACAAATTACGATTTACCTACAATTATCAACACGACTTGGCGCAAATCGTATTTCCGTCATCGCTGTGTCAGATTCGTCATCGCTTCCGTCATTGTCTCCCTCTGACGAGCCAAGGCTCTTGTTGTACATCACGTACAGACACTCTTTAGGGAATGCCTGAAAAAGCAAACGAAGTTGATGAAGTTTTGTCACATAAAATTATTTTCATGCCAAACTTTACAAGCACTAGGATGGTATTTGCATACTTTGCATTACCTACATTACCTTTCTTTTTTCAATTTAATTTTGTTGACGGCAATTGGCGGCAGACCGCAGCCTGAAATTTGCTTCTTGCCGGGGCGGTTGAGGTGAACGCTCTAGCCCAAGGAACGCCTCGGCGATTCACTCAGTGGCCGTGGGTGGAACACCCAACCTTCTAATTGAGAACCGGTCACTCTACCACTGAGCTATAGCTGACTTCGTCGTCCCATTACTTTACAGGTTTTTCTTCACACATGTACCAGTTTCACAACAAAAAACACATAAAAAATCTCAGAAATGTCATCCAAATATTTTTTTTGTAGAACCCACGAGAGTTCGTCTATTCAGTCGAACTTTGCTCCACAACAACTTCATTAAATTACTAACTACAGTATTTTCAAAATGTAGGGTCCAGACAGTTTATTCGTAAATAATGAGTAATTTTGTTTGAAGTTGTAATCACGCTGGAGGCTGCGTACAACCCACGGATTTTCAGTGGTTAATACTTGGTTATGGCAAGCATGGTTTTAAACTATCCATCTGTGAGTGTTGAACACCTTTTCATGTGAAACCTCAGTTGCAAGGTGAAAACACCATGTGAGCCTACAACTAACTGGTTACCAGACAAAACACTCACAATTAACAAGAGACAGGCCTATCAATCCACAAGTTGACAAACCATGGTTGGCAAACTTGTGATCGTAATTGATTGGAATTTACACTCCACCAAACAAATTTGAAACTCAAATACATATGGAATTTATCTTTAGACTGGGTTGACCTTTGGACAATTTGTAGCACATTACTGAACAATTATACTATTGTTATAAACAATTATATCACCAGACTGTCATACCTGAAGATCTTTTGAAATGGCATGTATTGCAATGTCTGGATAGAGCAAACGAATACCATTTCCATTATGTTTTCTCCATAGTACTTCACTGCATGTAAAAGAAATACACATGTTAAGCCAGGTTTTTTTAAGGTGTTTTAGGGGCCCAAATTAGGTCCCTAGAATCAGAGAAAATAATCACTGGGTTCCTAGAATCAAAGAAAATTGGGTCCCTAGAATCAGAGAAATTGGGTCCCTACAGGTCCATACCTGGTACCTAACATTTTCCTTAAAAAAAACCTGGTTAAGCAAAAAAATGGTTCAAACTTGACATAAAAATAATCAGTAATTAAAAATGATTAAACGTTTTTATGTGCCAATTATTGAGACCAGATAGACACATTGCTTGTGTATTTGAAACATTTCATTAAGACTTAAAACTTACTTGGAGGTTTAAAAATAACAACTTTGACAAATAAAATATTTGTTGACAATGCGAATTATATAAAATTTATAATGCATGAAGAACATTGGGCATGAGCGTGATTTCTCAACAATTCATCACATAAAAAATCCTGTTATATGAAAACATACTGAATGAAAACCAGCAGTTGTTTACTAAACTTCATTATCTATATAAAAAAAAAGTAAGAACTACTTGTAGCACAGATGTAAAGTTTTTTCACAAGCAGACATCGCTAAACATTTTGAACAGAATGATTAGATGTTTTAAAAAATGAAGCCCTTATTTTTATGAAATACATATCTAACCTAATATTGTTGAAATTAAAGCTATATTGCTAAGAACACCCCTAAATTTTCCATAATGACGGAAAGAATTACTCAAAGAAATTGTACTGCATTATCAAACAATTGTCATGAAGTCACAACATACATAAATATTTACTAGTAACACATTCATCCCAACTTTTTCTGGAAAAAGTAGTGATTCTTCACACACTTGCCAAAACAGTATTTGGAAGTTGCCCATCAGTTACTGTGCGCTCACAACTCTAAAGATTCCCCATCAACATATAGACTTGAAAGCTTGCATTCTGAGTGCTTATCAACAATTTTTTAGAATTGCAAAGTTAGATCAGACATGAAAGCTTTATGGGGCACTTCTTTTTGTTTTAATGACATGTTACACCAAAATTAAGGACAAGGATATGCATGGGGCGCTGGGCAGTCATCATGGTTAATAAAAATTTGGAGCAACATAGCACTAATGAAAATTGTTGTTTATATTACAGTAGAATTTGCCTTTAACGACGCTTTTTTGTCAGTCCTGGCAGAATTCTTATCTTTTACATGCATTCAAGTTCGGCAACATAACAACTTCAGCTATATTGTCACTTTGTCTATTGCAACGCTTTTTGTCAGTCCCTGCGGAATTTTGTTGATTTGTAACAACACTTGCAAGTTTTCTTCACAGTTTGAAGTGTAAGCTCAGCTGTGTGGAGCAACTACACAATCCGTTTATGACTGAACAGGAACGCAGTTGAGTTAAAGCAGCTAATTGTCGAGCCGTGAAACATGTGACACTAGAATGGCATTTAGGATTGCAAATCGTGATATGAGTTTTACTTTACAGTATTGGGGATTTGGCCAGTTTGATCGATATAGTCTTTGTGGAGCAGTGCGCAATTTGTTGCACTAAAAAAATAGTATATATCCAATTGTGGAAAAAGTCTTGACATCGTTTTCACTAGATAACAAAAATGGCACAAAAGTGGCAAAGCTTGGAAATGATTTCAATATTCTAACAAATATGTTGACAGTTTTGAAAAATAAAGACTGTATAAATAATTTATTTCTTTTTCTTATCAGAGTATTATGTGAAATCACAATACAGTACGCAGCAATCCTAACCAAAATACACTTAACCCTTGCCAAGCTTTGTCATTGAACTAAAAAGCCATTTTAGGAACAATTTGTTATAGTTCAGCTATAACAACAGTTTGCCTATAATGACACTTTTTCTCCCCGGCCATGAAGTGACATTATAGGGCAATTCTACTGTATTAGCAAACCTCATTACATTTATCCTTGAAAGTAAACTATTCATTCCAATTACACGTTATCTTGAACTTAATGTGAATTTGCAACTAAATACCTATATACAAAAAAACATGTTAACAGTATTCTTGCTAAAAACCCTAGTCATATAATAAAAAAGGCAAAACCACCCTCCACTAAGCACTGTTCTTACCTTTCAGTTATAAAAAGAACTCCTTCACCATATGAATCTTGATTAACATACATTTCACAAGAATTTTCAACATATTGGATTCCAGAAACTGGATTTTGAACAGAATACATATTCTTCTGTTTCTTATGGGACACCCTCTATCTTGCAAGTTTAAACATGAAAAGTACTATAAGATACTACACTTATGCTTTCGTCAAAATAAAGCAGTTTCATATAATCCATCAAAGATACATTTGCTTATAAGAACACTGATCTGTTTGGTCAGTTTTTTGCTGAACACAAAATCGGAAAATGGCATTAAAAAAAGGCAGTGGCTATAGATATGCCTGTGGATCTTGAAATTTCAAAACGTATTCATATGCTGCTTGCGACGTAACAGTAACGCATGACAAGAGTGCAGTAGGCTTGGTAGAAACGTAGTAAACATAAAAGATAAACCCTAAACCTAACCTTAACCCTAATCGTAGCCCTAATCTAATGCTAACCTAACACTAACTTATCCCTAAGCTAACGCTAACCTAACCCGTGAAGGTAACACGTATGGCTGTAAAAAAGTATAACGAAAAAAAAGTAAAGTCGGCAAGGTGAAAGTTGAACCGACAACCATCCGTTTGGCACATGAGCCGTAACGCAAATCGCTACACAAGACCCACGCTGTTTGAATGACAAACTGACTGTTTCATTTGAATTGCGTCAGGCCAGGCATATCAGTAGTCACTTCCCTAAAAAAACATCTAGGCTACTTATTACCATGCACTGACAAAGACTATGCATTAAAGCTACCTGCAATAACAATTTACAAAGGTATGTGCAATCACAAACCTACCTTATATAAGGTTACAGAGGTACCTTCACCTACCACGCAGAGCCACATCAACATGGCAGCGATAGTGCTCTCTCGAACTGCTGAGTCATTACAGCTGGTGACCAGTTGTCTGCAGATGGCTGATAACAATTTATGAAAATATGCGACATCACAAGCTTTGTGCATTCAGTAGTTGTGGTTGTTAAGGTTAATGTTAGGTTACAGTTAGTGTTATGTTAGGGTTAGTGTTATGTCAAGTTCAAGTTAGCATTTAGGGTTAGGTTAGTGTTCGGCTAAACCATAACTTTAGCCTAACCCTAACTTAACACTAACCCTAAGATCCACAACCGAATGTGTAAAGATTATGATTACGTGCATTTTGTAAATTTTTACCAGCCGCCTGCTGATGACCAACTAGTACTACCAGCCGTAATGACTCCGCAGTTCAAGAGAGCATGACTGCCACCATGCTGTGACTGCATGGTGGGTGCATCTATGAGTTTATGATTGCGCATATCTTCGTAACGTAAAATTTGCTACAGATGGTTTTAATGCATATATTCTTTGTCACTGTCAGTGGATGGCAACAAATACAATAGCCTGTGTTTTTAATGCCATTTTCCGATTTGGTGTCCTCCAAGAAATTGACCCATGTTATATGGATAAACTTAAACAAGTAAATACACAAAAGAAAATAAAATGCTATTATCACACATTACTTATGATGGTGCATTAGTAGATATGCAAAAGAAACCACAAGTCTTAAGTCCTATATCTGTGCATTGTTGTTGTTTTACTAAAGTTCACACATGCATGCAGTTGCTTGTTAGAGAATAAAAATAAATTAGTGTTACTATCATAGTAATATTAGGAGTCAAAGCATGCATAGTAACTATTAATATGCATGGTAAGAAGCTTTTCATCATATTCAATGTGTGTATTACAGTGTAAGTGTTGCCACTCTGTTGTGAAGAAAAACCCCAGATTTTACCTTGAAAAAAAAACAGAAAATAATAAAAAAACCCAGACATATAAAATGTTTTTAAAAAGTTAAAATCAAACTTGAAATGCACGCTACCAGTACTTGCACATAAAAATTTAGGTAATGCAATATTTGCATCAAATTTTTAACAAGTTCAGGTCTATTTTTAAACATAAAATGACAATTTACAAGCAGGCTAGCAGCAAATCAAATGTATCCAGTGACATAAAACGTTATATTTTTCTGAAAATCGTTTATTAATCTTTTCTTTTACCTTCACATAAATGCACAAAGTGAAACATGTGCATGATACATTTAAGATCTGTTTTCTTTTCACACTAATCAATGCAATTTTTAACTACTAATTCCACATTCAAAATTTTACATTCATCATGCTTATCACAATGCGAATGCGCCTGTAAAACAGTTACAATGAAGAGATTCTCAACCACGAACCATATCACCTTCAAAACCAAAAAAACATTTCCAAGTCATGCACAAGAAGCCATTGACATGTTAGCGATGGATTATAGTGCTGACCTATGCCTAGTTAGTGCTTAATGAATCTGTGAATTCAAAACAATTTGGTTAACCCTTCCACGGCCGCGGTTGGCCTGCCCTTTTTTGGCCATAAATCGCCAGAGTGTGATATATATTATAAAAAATGATCCAACTGGGCATCCAAAGTCAGAGTCTGACAAAAAATCCAACTCCTACTTCCAGTGTTCTTAGGAATCCGACTCCAACCCCAACCAAAAACCTCTCCGACTCCTTGCGACTCCGGCTTCGCAAACCTGACCTTACCTCGCCATTTTCAATGCAATGCATCAGCATTACCAGCAGTAATGTAGTCGAAATCGTAACCAGCGAGACCGAGACCTGGCTCTGGCTCAAACTACGAAACGGAGACTTTGCCATAAAAACCGAGACCGAAACCTGGAAGTTCGAGAACAAGACCGAGACTCGAGACCAAGTGATGGAGTCTCGAGACTTGGTCCGCGCATCAACATTTAACTGCTGAGGGGCATCGACTCGACAACCTTACGGTTCCTTCAATGCCCTGGCGTCCTTGCACTGATTTGTGTTTTTCCCAGCTGAATATTAATTATCGCCAAATAAAAAACAACTCGAGACGTGTCTCAAGACCCGTTTTTTCAAGTCTTAGTCTCGGTCTCGAATGTCTCAGGTCTCGAAGGATTTCGGTCTCGGTCTCGAGCTCTAAGTCTCGAGACTTTGCTCGGGTTATTTTTTATGAAGACTTGCAGAAAGCAGCTCCTTAAAAAACGTATTTATAAAATTGTTCAAAATTCAGCCGTTCACAGCCGTCAATGGCAAAGCTTTCTTTGTTGTTATGCTGCTATGGAGAAAACAATTTGCCCTCTACCCTGTTTCAAATTTGCAATGAATTCAATAAAAACACTGTGAGTACCAGTGAAACGGCAGAGCATTATTTCTGCAACATTTCAATGATACGTAAGGAGTAGCCTACTTTGCTAACTATCTTTCAATTGTTTTTGCAAGCAGTTTGGTTATGAAAACCCATATTCAAAAGAACTGGGAAAGTGCCAACAATTTCTCTTTTGAGAAGTCAAATAAACGAGGTCTTTTCTTTGAAGTTCTTTTAAAACACGCTGGTGAGGTTGTGTTGCGGACAAATTGTGCAGTATCTTGTTGTTCGTGCCCGGATGTAAGTTATACTATGACGTAATAGTGGTTTGTGTCCTCTGCGTTTTGAGTAGAAATATCAGATTGAGAAGATCTGTAGCGTAG
>Ga0210059_1005009_pt1 | contig 21314 bp, 10 predicted proteins | sample Ectturendosymbi2_FD_188042 | JGI IMG/M metagenome (GOLD analysis project Ga0210059, IMG submission 188042) | Ecteinascidia turbinata endosymbiont from Florida, USA - Sample 2 (SPAdes) (version 2) | ecosystem: Host-associated > Tunicates > Ascidians > Unclassified | place: Key West, Florida...
CCTCCGGACACAATAAAAATCGAGAAGGTATACCAAGAATTTTGCGATCCTGCTCTCCCCGGCCAAGCAATGTATCCCACGTGGCCGTCACAAGAACTATGTGCCATGTTGGGACAAAGAGTACGAAACCCTCTGTCGCTCCTTCGTCCGAGCCCCAGTGGGGACGCTGATAGAGCCGCTTCGTCTCTACTTTTGCGGCTAGAACAGAAGATATAGTACAGATGGAAGAGGCTTACAATTCCATCGACTATCGCACTCTAGCCGCAAAGTGTAGAACACCATCAATAAACTCACAGGCAGGTCTGGACACTCCTCTCGCCCGTGCCCCATCTTGGCGAACTCCATCGCCTCGCAACTCGTGAATAACGAAGCACATAGGACCGGGGAGCGCGAGTCCACCAGGCCCATCAACAAGGAGCTGTCCGACCAATGGACGTCTCAACACCTGAGGGATACAGTAGGCTATCTCTGACCATTTTAAGCCAGAGGAGCTTGCTGCTGCCCTCAGGCGCCTGAAGCCAGGAAAGTCTCCGGGTTTGGGATTCCATCTTCCTGGAATTTATACTCCGCGCCAGGTCGGCTGTCACATCTTGGTTTTGGGATTTCCTCACTTCCTGCATGCGCCAACTCAAAAATCATATGTTTTCCATGTGCATGTAATTGCACAAGCTTCGTCTGGAAACGTGATCGTAATTTTCCGATTTACTTGACTCCGATCGTGATACTTAAGACATCACTTATCACTGAAAGAAGAAACGTTCAACTTCCAACCAGGTCGGGAATACGCTTTAGACATTACTTTTTCTGATCTTTGGATAGACAAAACAGTATGAAACACTAGAGCGCAGGATGCTTTAGCACAGGGTCTCCAAATTTTGTTTGCCAGAGGTCGGCGTGAGTTATTACCCAACAGGTCGAGGGCCAGACATCGTAATGTGATTGTTTCTGGACATGTTGCATTCTACGAAATCAACAAATTTTTCCTTTTTTCATCATTGACAAAATATCTTTGCGGTCAGATGAAATGTCTTTGGGAGCTGGATTTAGCCCGGGGACCGTAGTTTGGAGACCCCTATTTAGGGAATATCTTTTGAATACATTTTGTAGATATGAAAGATTGTTTGGGGCCCAAACAGTGTACTATGTTATGTGTAGCTTTCGAAAAACAAGGCCCATCATTTTGGACCCGCTTCAATCGTTTTCTGAATAAATGATGCAAAGCGTTTCCAACAGGCGCGTAGCCAGGGATGGGGCAGTGAGGGCAATGGCCCCCCCATTCCGAACGTTGTACCAAAAATGTTCAGGGTAATCAAGGTTTTGATGCGTAAGCCAAAGAAATACTTCAGTGCAAATCAACGATACTGCTTACGGAACCTATTACATCAGCCTTTAGTCGAACCAGATCAAAGCACTTTGTTTTACCAATTGTCCATGATTAATCAAACGTTGTGTACATGAGGGTCGGAAATGTTATCCAGGGCGGGCAATAGTAGTTTTTTCAAGTGAAGCGAAGGATTTTTCTAGGGGGGTCAAAAATTATGAAATTTTATTTTTTCCACTCGAAACTAAGAAAACAAACTTTTTGCTAAATATTTTATAGGAAAATGCCAAATTTTTGCAAGGCCCCCTTCAACCTCTCCCCTTTCGACGTGCATTATTGTGTATACAGGGCCATAACCAGCTTGGGACACCAGGGGGGCGAAGAGTTTTCTGAGAGGAGGACAAATGTTTTAAACTATGTCCAATAGTTTTAAAATATGTTCAACACATTTTTCCAGGGGGGGGGGAAATTTTCTAGGGAGGCGCTTCAGTTACGAGCCTATGTGCATATGTGGATATAGCATTGTAAATGCTAGAGAATTCATGTCATGGCTGGCATTTACTTGAGGTTCAAGTTCCGTGTGCAAGTTGGTGATAATGAAATACAAACTTGTATCTAAGTACTTATAATCACTAACCGAAAGTAAAACAAGGAGTAACGCTTTTCGCAGGTATTTCTGGCGCACCAGCTTGCTGTATGTCACCTAATGGTGATGTAAACTTCATTTCAATACCATCGCAAAAATTCCTCTCTGTTAGCCCTACCGTGCTACAAATACAGTATTACTTTTGTCTGCAACATCAGCCGTAACCTCAAATGGACATCGTATATTTTTGTTTTTGTACAATTTTAAAGTAAATAGCGACAAAGTACGTTTTATATGCCTTGCAACTCAAACTTTGGCTGAGAAGCAATCCAGTGTCAAAGTGTTTTTTATTGCGCAAATAGGCCATAGACCACGGGTCTCAAACTCAAAACGAGGGCCAAACGAGGTCTTAAAAAAGAAACAGGGCCGTATTATGACTATTCTAGAGCTGCAAATGACGCTGAAGCAAAAAAGGCTGTACCTGAAACTTACTAGAAACAGCTTTTGCATCTTTTTTTCTGCGAATGATATCGTGAGTTGTAGGGAGTTTATCTCTAGCCCTCTCCATGTTCGTTTACAACAGCTACGGTATGTCCAACCCGCGGCCCAGTCGAAGGTTTTGTGCGGCCCATTTTAAGTTTTAGCTGCAGTGATAGTATCCTACATACTGACAACCACTTCTTATTTTTATAATCTTCAATTTGCTATTTTCCATGCAGGCAGTTCTCGGTACCACTTTAACCAGGGGCATAACGAGGGGGCCTAGGGGGGAACAATCCCCAGGCGCCCTGTCACTATGGGGGCGCCGAATGACCACAGGGTGGCCGAAAAGTCACAACAATGTCACAAGCACTTTCTTCAATACACTACATTTACTTCCAAAATATCTCATGTTCGAACGTGGGGGCGCCAAACTTGCTTCTTGCCCCGGTCGCCATCTAACCTCGTTACGCGCTGACTTTAACACGTCTGTTACTATTGCAGTTAAGTTTCGAAAGCATTCAGTACATCAGCTTAAGCTAAATTTAGTTTGCTAAGATCAAAGTAAGTCATTTAATGTGCGGCCCACACTAATATGCCACTCATTATGCGGCTCTAGTTAAGATAGTGACAATTTTTTTTGCCCAGTAAGTCATTTGGGTTGGACATAGTTGGTTTAAAATAAACTTGTTGACACGCTGACCGAGCACTTTTAAACACCGATCAAATAAACAAAATAACTTAAATGTTAATTATTTCAAAATTCCCAAAAAGCATCGTGGGCTGCACAAAATGCCGTCGCGGGCGACATGCGGCCCGTGTGCCTGAGACCCCAGAATTCATTCTAGACATTTATCTTGTTACGATTAAAGCATGCATTGTGCGGGTTCAATCAAAATCATGTGGAGTGTTAACGTTTTCATCAATGATTTCACATCAACTTGCCGGTGAAAAAAAAACAGTTTTGTCAAGTAATCATAGTCCGACCTGTACATAGTCTTGAAAGTGTTTCAACTTTCATCTGATGTTAAACCCTATCCTACAGTAAATTTGAAATTATTAAGCAGCAACGGATAGACTCAGCAGCAAAATCTAACATAAATAGGAAGAAGTTTTTTTTTGCAAGTGCTGAGGACATTGACTCTGCCATTACTTACAGATAGTTTGCAATCTCTTTTCTTGATAAAGCGCATGTGACTAAAATGAAACTAAATTGATTTTTTCGTAGTCGATTAGATTTTGTTTTTGAACACCCATGGATGAAAAAAAGCTTCAACCGCTTACGCTAAAATGGCTGGAGCAGCAGTTCCCAAATTTTTTTGAGCGCTCCCCAAACCTGAGTTTGATGAACACGCCTCAAACAACGTATGAAAAAATAATGATTGTAGGCCTATTGGGATTTTTGGCAGCAAGTTGCTAAGTTTGTTTTTAATGTCAACATTCCACTCTTTTCTCAGTAAGTGCTTATGCTACAGACAAAGATAAGCAATGGTAACGTTGAAAATACAAAACTCCGGCTTGGATCGCCTTGGCATGGCCCATTTTTTGACACTTCGCCGCCATGGGCGTCCGCAGGGGGTGTGGGCAAAACGGGCCTTTCCCCCCTGGAAATTGGAACTAAAGAAGCAAAAATTTCTAGAAAACGTGAAATCAGCATTTTAATTCTGATCAGTTGGGTTAATTCTTGCAATAACAGTTTGTTTGCCGATATGACCCTTACACAACAAAAGAGTCAGGTTCACTGTTCTGGTAGACTAACATGCAGTGATGAGCTTGCAGTTCACTAAATTCGCTTCTCTGCCTGCAGAGGCAGGTTGCGAAACGCGGGAGCGAATTGTACTACTATTGGCCTTTTTGCGTAACAATAACATGGCAAAAAACTTTCGAAAATGCACTTCAAGTTACGGTGGTAGGCATTTTGCCGCATATTGAATGCAGACTTCTTGGCTGGTAATGCTGCGAAACAGCTAGTGACTGGTGATAGCGGAAAGACAAGTAAGTTTATACCAATGGTGGGCGAACCGCGGCTCGCCGACATATTGTGTGTGGCTCTTCTAGATAAATAGCAACATCTTAAATTGAAAGAGAGTTGTTACCCCATATTTAACGTTTGTTTCATTTGTAAAAGTGCATACACAAGTTCGTGAAGTTGGTCACCAGGGAGTCTGCGCGATTTGATAACAACGGAAGTGAACCTAAAGGCTAAAGCTCAAGTTAGGCTACTTAAGTTCCCAGAGGAAAATTACAATTTTTCAGACACGTATTGTAAAAAGCATTCTGTCGTTCTTCCAATGCCAGAGTGAGAACGAATGCTTATCGCGAAGAGGCGATTGCAGACCACAAAGTGGAAGAACACTAAAATAAATTTTAAGACTACTGGAGGAGTTCCAAGCCAGATTTGGGCATTTCCAAGAGTTAAACCATGCTTTGCGTTCCTTGTAAATCCATTCAGTGTTAATGTAGTCGATTATGGCTGTCCAGTTCACCAACCGTTTGTCACACACTTGACTGCTGCAGAAATTAAACTGGCCGAAATGCAAAAAAATCTGGCTCTTAAGAAACTTTAATCAATGCCACTCTGCAATTAATTTTTGACAGCAGGTTCCACAAAGCAGGGGCGTAACGAGGTTAGGTGGCGCCCGGGGCAAGAAGCAAGCTTGGCGCCCCCATGTTTGAACCGGAGGTCTTTCGGAAGCAGATGCACTGTCTTGAATAAAGTACTTGTGATATTGTTGGGACTTTGCGGCGTCCCCAGCAGTCATTCGGCGCCCTGTGAATTGCACCCCCTTTGTCCCCCTCGTTACGCCCCTGCCAGAAAGTAAATACCCAGAATATAAAAGACCAGTGTACAACTTATTTTTGTATACAGCACGACATATTGCTGGGAATTTTGTTTCTCTGTAATGAAGTTCGTAAAATCAAACCATTGTGCAACCCTGAAAAATGAACACTTGGGAGAAATAATTTGCACTTCTTGCAACGTGCTGTCCAGATTTTCGGGGACTAGAAAATCAAACAAAACTTTAATATTGACAATCACTATACACCATTTAAAGTAAAACTTGCATTCTTTACAGCATTTGTATTGACACTACAAACTCGTTTTCCAACTCGTCGGTGTTTTTGGTTTTCCGCAAATGACTCTTCCATTGAACAAGTTTGCCCACCCCTGGCTTGTACTATGTTTAAAGAAGCCAGGGCCTTTACTAGGTGCGCAAGGGAGGAGAAACCCCCCTTGGAAAATTTTTCGTCTCCCCTGTAGAAACGTGTTGGACAAAATTTAAAACTGTTGGACATAGTTGAAAAATTTTGTCCCCCATCAGAAAACTCTTCGCACCCCTTGGTGGCCCAAGCTGGTTACTTGGCTGAAAGAAGCATCCGTGAAAAAGAAGTATTGCTTCCAAAAAAGCGCATTTTTGGAACCTATGCCCACTCTAAACAGGGGCGGATTCACAGGGGGACGATCGCCCACCCTAAAATCTAAGAAAGTGAGTGTATTCGCCATGGTTTTGCACAATTCGGAAAATAACATACCAAAACCAATTCCGAATAAGACTTTCATCATGTTCGAATTGTCTAATTGTTTGCGATATAAGGCCATTCTGTCGTCCATTGTTTTGTCACAGCAGTGTAAAGTATCCCACCTTAACGTTACTAGCTGGACCCGCCCCTGCCTCTAAAGTGCGAAACTGCGCAGTACCACAAGACCATTTGCACAGTGAAATCTCATTCTCGCGCACTGGCAACCTTCCAAAACATTGGAAAAACACGAAAACAAGGAGAAGCTATTTGAATTAAATATGTCATTTGTTTGTATTTTGATAAGATTTTCTGCATATTCTATTCACAAAGTTTGTAATTCATTTAGACCTCTGCTAACTCAGTGTTTATATATCCATTCTCACTAAAACAAACATTTTCTGTGTAAAATGTCCTTATAGGACAAACACCGTATGTAACAATTGCCGTAACAATGGACATTTTTTGTGCACGTCCAATTGCCTTGCATGGCCAACAAACTGAAAAAGATAAGCAAAATGTCGACGTTGCCCCCCCCTGGAAAAATTCCTGCGGACGCCCATGTTCGCCGCTGTTATTTCGGTTTCAACCCATACTTTGGGAGCCACTGGGCTAGATCAACTAACCAACCGTTGTGTTAAGCTGCGGCGACAAGTATTGTTAACTTCACTCCAGAGCCGTGGTGAGAATCGATTGTGGCTTCGTTTCCGCAAGTACACAACATTTTCACACTTTGTGCAGAGAGGGTGGGTGAAACATACGCAAGTTTGTAACTTTTGCATTTCAGAAGAGTTTAATGAAATAAAATCCAAACATTTTTCAAACGCGTAGCGGTGTTCTAGCCTTTACGTCATCAGCTGCATACGTCAATCAGTCGCTCAAAAATGGGATAAGATCCACGTCTTTTATGCGCGCAAGTTTTGTAGATCAACTTCGGGAGTCCGTGTCTCAAAGCAAAGTTGCTACTCGGCTTCGATTGAATGTGTGTTGGTATATATATCAGCAGGTGTGTAAATATAGAAAAACGCAATCATAATGACCGTCACAATGACTTCTTGCTCAACTGCAATATAGGCTGCAAAAAGCATGCTGCAAACCTTGCTCTTAAACCATCGAGATTTTCACCATCGGTCTTGCACGAACGTTTTATAAGTAAATGGTGGCTTTCATCCAAAATAGAAACGTGGAAATCTACTAAAAACAATCTTGAAAAACTTGTCAATTCAATGAAGATCGACTTCTTTTTGCCGGCTTAAATCTGAACAATTATTCAGAATCAAAGCGCCAGAAAATGCACCTTTTGTGGATGATGCTTTAAAAGCAAGCGGCATTATATATTTGAATGTTGAGACGTCGTTGTTGTTTGCCCCCCCTTATCAAAATTTCTGGCTAGGTGCCTGGTTTCCAAACTGTTGTTATTCCCTGAAAGAACGCATAGTTCGACCAATAAAAATAGCCACTTTCTTGGCCTACAAAAGGTAACCACTTTTGTGTGATATCCAACCATTGTTGCGTACAATCTTTGGTATTTAAAGAAGTACATACCTTCTGGTCCCCTTATTTGACTGCCACCCCAAACGCCTGGTTTGGATCCGTAACTGCAGTTATTACCTGTATTTTTAGGAACACTATATAGCAGTAGGTTACTTTTCAAATTTTTTCAGCTTTACTGAAATTTTTTTGTGCCGCACACTAGGAGATATTGCGGTGAAACAACAGCGATAAAATTGAAATATGAAAAAAAAATATATATGAAGAACACATGAAAATTACTCTTTATGGAAAGTTTGAGCTTGCACATTAGGTATCGTAAGATATCCCAATCTAATCAATAGAAACTCGGATAATTTTTCAAGAAATGATTTGTTTAAACCAGAATACTGCAACATTTTGAAATGTTTTGCGGCCCTCCTGAACAAACTTCGCGAACCACCACAGCGCCGGATTTAGATGGTGGGGGGGCCTGGGGCCCAGGCGTGGTGGGAGGCCCCACATAATTTTTAGGTAGGGGATGATCAATGAAGTCACTGGTATTTCCACATACCATTAATATTTATGACGTAATCTTGTTACGTCACATGTCTTAACTCAACTGTAACAAAAATTTATGATGCAACATTATGTTTGATAAGGATTAGCGATTTGTGAAACTGTTGCCAAACCAGTCGCTAGAAGCATCGCGTCATCTTTTTTAAACATTTGCTGGAAAGTTTTGAAAATCTTTGGAAAAAGTTTCTGGGCGATACACCGTTTTCATCATCTCCAAACGCCAGCCCTCGCTCAGCAATAAATTTTATGACAGAAACCAAACGTTGCAGGCAGAGGCGATTTACGATACTGTTCGCATTGATTGGCCTGACTGGCTAGTTCTGTATCAATTCTTCATAGTGGTTAATTACACCAGCGACTAAATGTGAACGTGGCATCCATATGTTCCATTGAATGCTCGCGGCTCCTCAGGCGCTCAAGAGCGTGCTTCCAGTTGACGATTCCTTTTCTAATAAGGAAATGCGCACATTTAGTCGTATCCGCGCACATCAGTCAGCAAGTGAAACATTTAACACACGTTTGTGAAGGAGAAAAACAAAGCCAGCTTCTGTCAACTACTTCGACATTGTGGCTCTGATGACGAATAAGACTTGTAATGCGTTTCCGTGGCAAGTTTCTGTCTTTTCTGTGTTGTGGAACATCGTGTTTCTAAAATGACTTTTCATCACAATATCAGAAAGAACTCGTTTCGTATTTCAACCAATATTGCCGCATTCTTTCCGGTATAGTTGCTGGCCAGACGGTCCAGAGACCGATAGCATTGGCTCCAGTGATAGCGTCAGCCACCTCATCCGTCGTGTTTTTCGCTTATACATCTTGACGTTCTTCTGCTACTGCACTGCTGGTTGAACTTGGTCTATTTTCATCGTTATGTAGATCTAAGTCTATCACAACATGTTCTTCAATTTTCTGTCCGCTTACAGGTTCCGCATAAATGTCTCCCCTGGACTTCACTGTCACTGTAAAATAGTCACTTGGATGTTTCTTGACTTAGCTAGAACTTCTTCCTCTCTCATTTTTGCGTCTTTTGCTTTTTACGTCTTTTAGAACCACATGGATAAGCTGTACACTTATTAAATGACGATCCCCCTTCTGTCCAAGTTTATTTATTAATAAGCTCAACAGGGCTGCTACATTTTCATCGCAAAACGGGAGGGCAACTTACGACTGTTACTTGCTTGAGTGTATTATCCACACTTAATAAGTCAATTAACAATTAGGCCTATTGATCAGTTTTAAGCATTGAAGTAAGACGTCTAGTGTGGTCGATGTTTCAGTAAAACACACAAAATCCTCATTTACTTGTCCTGTTTATCTCATGAATATTTTGCAGTTTGCTTAAATTTCTTTAAAATGTAGAATCGCCTTTAACATTATTATGAAACTAATTGCATGACAGATGTTTTAAATTGCACACCAGCTTTAATAATGTAAATTAGAAACTGGCTCAATTAGAAAGATTTCTCTTTCTTTTAGTTTGTGTCTGCATCAAGGAAAAAATCGCTCAACATTAGCGTAAGAGCCATGACGCTGAAATAAGACTGTGCAATCTTTATCAGTTCGCTGAGCATTCAATCGTATTGCAAGTTGAAAAATACTTTGCCATCTTTCATGTTCCATCATTTTACAATAAATTGCATTTGGTTAACGCTCTTTTTGCACGAACTCAAACACGTTTTGTATTGGTCAAACAGTTTAGCTTCATCAACCGAAACGTTTCTCTCAAGCAGAAGCTACTCACATGGTTCAACATTTTCCCATTCAGTTGTTTGCAAACGGAGAAATCTAGTTAAAGTGGCCCTCCCATAAACGAAGCTACGCCGCCAGCTCGTATCTTGTTGCAGTGGAGTAGGGACAGCTTACTGCATGTAACTACAATATATCATAGCCAGTGGCGTAACTTAGGGGGACAGAGGGGCGAATTGCCCCCTGGCAAGCTAAATGTAAAAACCGGTCTCCCACTTATCTTATATTTCGGTTTTGGCATTCCTTGGTTTTCAGTAGGTTGTTGTTTTGTGTGTGTTTCGGATTATTCTCCGGTGACTTAGGGTTTTAGTTTAGCCATCCACATCAGGATTCACCATCGTTTATCAAGTTTTTCTCTGAGGGTTGGCCAGTGCGCCCCTTTAATCTAAGTTTAAACCTAATTACGCCGCTGATCTTGGCTTAAACCCTTAGTTACTCCGCTGATTAGAGCTATGTAAAATAGGAAATGTAAAAAGGAGGATATTTTGAAATTTTTGAATGTCCTTGGATATTATTTATTTTCTCATGAAAAAAGTGGACATGTACCTCTTACTCCAAAAAGAGGACGTATGGTAGCCCTACTTAACAATGCTACTCATATGCGACATGTGCAAATCTCAGACCAAAATCTACCAGTAACGAGTAGAGACGTACGCTAATGCGTTCTACGTGGCTTGGTCTTGCATTCACTAGATTCAGATACCTAACCGACTTTCAGGAAAACTATAAGTGTAATAGTTGTTTCGTCACAATATCAAATGATACACAAGTGAAGTACCACCGTCTGGACGACCGATAATTTAATAGCGTCTACAAACAAACTTTCCTTGCTAATAAAAATGACTAAGTGGCACACACATGTCGTACATATGGCTAAACACATAAACATGGTGGGGGGATCCTGTTTGGTGGGGGTCCCTGGGCCCGGGTCCCTTGCCCCCCTAAATCCGGCGCTGGACCACCATTGGACTGCGGTCCACCGGTTGGGAAGTGCTGCATGCGATAAAGTTTCGTATAGGCATTCGTTTTTGAAGCGTAATTTATTGCAGTTGTGTACTGGATTCATTAGTTTGTCAAATACACCAAGGCCACTGACTTGCGATGACGTTAGCGTCTGGTGAGGCACTTAGAACAAAGAAACATTTTGTTTTTTTGCATCGAAGTGCTTCAAACTATTTTTTGTTAATTGCAATTGACCGTGAATTACATTTGCAATCAGTAGTTATTTTACTGGAAAAGAACTGGAGTTTAAAAGTGAAACATTAAAGGGAGAAGGAGACCCCGTTCGGACAAGATTTCATTCCTTCTTATATTGCTAGAACAGCTACTGGCCTCCTCAAATAGCTGAAGCTCGACTCCAATGTTTAGCTTTTCGTTAGTGATGATTGATCGAATATCGAGATGGGCTGCGAGTGGAAGAAGTGTGTGAAGAATAAAAAGAAATTTCATTTTTTCCTGTTTCGGAGGATTTTTCTGTTGCATAGATGCACTTTGTAGTGATAAACACGTTGCCTATCACCAAATTTACTTCGTAAAGTTCAGCACCGTCATGCATAATAGCAGCCGCTACAACTTCTTTTCTCCAAAACTTTTCACTCGAGTTACTTAGCAACACACAAATAATTTTCCACGACTGAATGTTAAAATTTTACCTAATTGCCTAGTTCGCTACTCGTAACAGCAAATTATGCAAAAACGAATACAGTGCACCAGTTTTGAGCACGAATTGAGCACACCCAGGAAACAACAAAGCACTTAACTTTGCAGAAAAATGCACATTATTAAGGTAATGCATAGTAATCTGCTGAATAAACCAAAAATCAAACCCAGGTTATGACCCTCTTTTGAATGTCTCTCTTTTCCCCCATAACTTTTACTCTCCAGTTGCTCGCCCCACCCCTGTGCAAAGGTATGCTTTTACCTCAGTTTTTTGTTGCTTTATTTATTTACTTGACGTTAATCGATGCATTTTGCTACTATTCTTTTTGTTTCATGTTAAACGTCTTCAATTTAAAATTGATTTGTGCTAGAAACAGAGCTGGCTGAGCAGTTTACCCATACGGTCTTTTGCCAACCCTTTGTAATTCAAATATGCTAGATCACATCAATTTGCTAAACCTGAAGTTTTTGATGTTTTTATATTTTCATCAGCATGCCAAGAATTTCTGTTATTTGATGTTATTCTTTTTCCCCCTGTTGCATTTGTGTTATGATTCGAGTCACAACAATGCATGAATACATCACAAAACACCTGGTAAGGCTCCGGCTTGTTAATCTCTCAAAGCCGATGTAGCAGTTGTGAGGCAAATGGATTTATTTCAAATCAAACTTGCAACCAGTGACACGAAAAGTAAGACTCGGAGCAGTTTAAGTAAATACTAACTTTCCTGCGTGGACAGATAACTTCAAAAATTGATGGCAAACTGGCAGCACAATGCAGAATGAAGAAAACGGTGGCTGTTAAGCAAGAGACACACACTGACAGTGTAGTTTCTTGCGCGTCATGCAGATATCTGTAGGTTTGTGCACGGCATGCAAAGATCAACGCACTGTTGGTCAAAAGTAATGGAAACTAAATATAAGAATCAATGTAGGTTTGCAGTGCAACGCTTGATTTTTCTCGATGCATCACTCTTCTGCATGATATCGCTTTTGGTCATTCAGCGGTAGTGTTTTTTTTTTCTGTGCACCTGTCTGAACTTTACTTGCATACAAAAATAGCCTAAGCAAATAGCAGCATACGAAAGACGAATGCTAAAGGGTTAAAAAGTCATGACCCTACTGATGTACTGATTTTGCGATCCTTTCCCTACGGGGAACTTCCAAGTTGTTTTGGTGTGCTTTGCATTGCAATGACGTTGCAATGCTGAACAATAGAATTGGTGGCTGATTAAAATTGGAACCCAGCAAGTTTGCCCATCCTAAGCACGAGTTCTGTGGTCGAGACCAACAATTTCAAGGCCAAGACCAAAAACACCTGAACTTTCGTGGCAGAGGCTGAAAAGAGGCGCAATAATCTGAGTCAGTGATTGACTTAAGAGTCCGTTCCCCACAAACCAAATAATTTGCTTTTCTTGCCCAACAACCAAACACAACGTTGCTTTGTTAATTGTTGTTCACCTTGCTTTCACATTGTCCTCCGAGGAGCTGTACAGGCCCTTGACGGTATTTTCATGAGCAAAAGCTGCTGGCAAGATTTGTAGCTATCGTGTGGTTTGCTGCTGTCTGGCATACAGTGCTGACCCAAAATATTGTCGACCAGGGCCACAACCAACTGATATTATATTTTTCGGGGGGTGGGAATGATTGTAACGAGTTGCTGTACCTAACAACTAAACATGTTTTTGAAATTTTCAGGGGGGAAATTGCTTGGTTGCCCCCTCCGGTTGCTAGCCTATCGTTGACTTTTAAGCAAAAATGCATTTGCTTATCAATCGAACTACTACCACGCCCAGCATGTTGTTGTAAAAGACGGCTCTATTGTAATCTTTTTATTCTCAACGATTCCGCTGATGCGTTGGTTTTACACGGCTTTATTTAAAAACCACTGCAAAGCTCCGGATTTTTCAAGAGTAGATTGCTCGTGGTTTACCCTACACGTCACAAGATTTATGTTCAACACGCTTTTCAATTTCCTGCATGACGATATTAAAGGGTTCAAGTGTCACTGCCATGTTCGACAGGTGTTTTCCAACGGGGAGGCAGCCAGCAGGTTGCACGTTTGCGGGAATCAGGTATGCTGCAAAAACCGCTGTTCCGTGAAAAAAGATTTTGCACCAAGCACGGTTTTTCCAGCTTTTGCTGTAAAAGAGGCCAAAAAGTCCATTTTTTCAAAAGCTGTCATCTTAGATTTAATGCAATAAAATATTAATTAGGAACAGCAAAGTATTCTGCACTCGGCAGGAGCATTAATTTATTTACCACTTTGTCTTGAAGGGAATAAATCAAGGCTACTTTGATGTAACTCTCTTTGAACAGTGGAACACCAACTTTTTAATGTGCAAAATTGTTTCAAAATTATGAACTGTCTTTTCATTCAAACATTTCCAAAAACGCTTGCATTGTTATGCTTAGTTCAGAAACGATTTGTCTCCATTTTGATGTAGTTTAACATTTATGTTTTCATTCAAACATCGTTTCTCATTTATTGTAAATTAAGCTTACCTTACCAAAGAAATCTCTTCGTCTTGCGTAAATTTCTGCGAGTGATTTTGGTTACAAGTAAAACAAATGCACTGCAATATTTTTGAACGTTCTTTAGAGTGAAAATATTGTGTAACAGGGTCAGTTGCCTGCTTATCAATACGCAGTAACGAGAGTAAAAGAAGTATGAGTTGTATCGGAAAATGAGCCAAGGCTGGTTTGCCAATTGATGCGTTTTGCCTAATACAAGCGACGTCGGTGACGCAACACACTGTTGTTTCTTAACAACAATTAAATGTCCACTGAACACTTGTGGTTCTATGTAGTCAACTAAATTTGTTGTTACAATTCAGTAACAGTCTTCGTTTATAAAGAAAAGATTGATGCCTATTTTCTGTTAGATTAGGAAAGATTGTTTTATTTAACACAGCTTGTGCTTTACGAAAAAATGTTGAGTCATCAGGGCAAACTCTTTTGGGTCTTTTACAGTTTATAAACAATTGTTGAGCACACTCATTGTTATTTTGGGGTTGAAATTGCCCGATGCTACTTATACACTGCACAGACGCAACTCTGCTTTCCCAATAAGTGCAAGTGCTGCGGCGAGCATTCATTTTAGTTAGTTATGTTCACCTATCAACATATCTTCAAGGCTGTCAAACAGCAACTAAAATACAAAAGAGGCTTAATTTGACGTGATCACGTAAACGCTGCACTGGATCGTTTACCAATTTAGAGCTTCATCAGAAACCGCGATGCTTGCAAATCGTGTAATTTGTTGCTACTTCGACACCAGGCGGCCATTTTCAAAAACTGTTTAACTCCTGATTATTCCGTATTGTTTGGAAACATATGTTTACACAAATATGTCGCGGTGAACAGCAAAACTGCATTGAACATAACAAGTAAAAATAACTTAAAAGTAATAACTTTGCCCTGCATTTCAAATGGCGTCGTACTTAATGTTTAGAATAATAATGCCTTTTTCCACTGTGGCGTCCATTTTGATTTATGCATCTGCCTGTTGATAGACCCGATGTACCTTCAGCCGAGCCACAGGTAGTTGCAGGTACTTTTGAATACAACTATTTCTTTTACTGTATTAGCAAAAGATGACTTGAAAAAAATTTTGTAAATAATGTGGCAGCTTTAGGTGAATATCTGTGGCAGCAAACCCTGCTACTGCTATTTAGAGAACAAAAACAAAATGCTTCAAACATTCTTCTTGCTCACTTATATTTTGTGTTTGAATAAGGTTGTGGACTGACAATGCGTAGTGTCACGTGAAATCGACTTCCCATTAAAAATTTGCCATGACTTATATAACCATTTCTAAAGTCATGATGAACCCCTGGCATATAAATTTGATTATTTAGGAAACAAGCGCCTATTTACGCAAAAGAAGCGTGTTTTCGCCTTTAAATTGCCCTTTGAACATCAACCTGCCCCATCACGTGGCGTGCGTTTCACGTTGGGATTCACTGATCTAACGTATTGATTGCACATCAATCGTGTTTGCGAATTTAGATAAGTTCCGCATTACAAAATCTTGAAACACCTGAACTCGTTGCTTTTCGGGGTTTAATTTTGATCTTCGGGGTCCATAAAATAACTTAAGAAAAAACAGTAAGTTGGGAAATGATCAAACTCCTGTCCCACTATACGCGGGCCACACGTGGCATTGCTCTAGTGGTGACCGTAATTAGTGCACTCACTAACTTCAGTAATTCCACACGACTTTGGATAAGTGTTCCGAATCCAAATTAAGTGCCTTTTTTGTGTGAGATCATTAGAAATTGTTTCTGTCTTTTGGAATAATTTGCATGTTTAACAGAAAAAGGTAAACCCGATGTTATAATGTCCCTTTAAGCCGTTTTTCTTGATGCCGACCATATAAAATTCACGAAGTTGTTTTTGGCTGCAGGCAATATTTACTGAAGTACGCCCGCAACCCTTTTGCATTTCCTGCTATTTTCCATCAAAACAATGCGTGGAATCAGTGGCAAAGCAATTGTGCGGCATTGAGGTTTGCGCCAAATTGCGTGTTTTCTGCCCGCCTTGAGATGTATTTCACTTTACAACCATATCCCCTTTTCCTTCCCGTGATTGTGATTGTTTTCTTTAAACTAAGGTTACTGTACAGGAATTTTCAGTTTCATACCGACCCCATTACCTGATCCTGATAGCATAAAACTTAGAAAAAACACTTAAATGCATAATACTCGCTTTATAATCTATAAATCCCACACTGTCACAGAGGAACTACAGACCCTTCACCTTGCGCCGTGCCCCAAGCGACTAGGCCTACTGTCGCAACACATGCTCCAAGACAAGGTAAATCACTATTGTTGACGAAAATATTTTTACGAGAAGAGTTTGAAAGTTAGCGGCAAACTGACACGCTAATTGCAACAAGTGAAAAGAGTTATTGAGCAAATCTGGAGTTGACCAGCACAGAAACTTTGATGTCAGCATGTGTATATTAACAAAAGTGGATGTTCTGGGGTCTTTTCAGCAAGACTTCACGGCTGTTGTGAAAAGGGCCCAACACGCCTGAAACATGTTTTTCCGGACTTCGACAAAAATTCCGCCACTGCAGCTTTGCTGCCATCAGCAAAAGGTTTCTACTTTCAGCAGGGCTTGATAGAGAAGAGCACTTGTGCAAAAACGTGTGATTTATTGAAATAGTGCATCTGTAACAACTTCACATTCCATAAAAAGTGCAATGAATAAAGTACACATACTGTTAGCGTGTGATTTCCTTGAACGTATGACTGAAAAGTCAGTTGCTCAAACCTCTTAGCTCTATGCTTTTACAAGTTGAGGCCACGAAACACTAAAAATCACTTACTCAAAGCTGAAGAGCAGAATCTGCAAATTTGCGTTTGATTATAAAATTTTTTATATACTAACAAAATTAAGTTGTACGGTGCTGTACAGTTACAGAAAAATATTCAAAAAATTAAACTAGATAAATAAGAGATCGTCTTCTTGTACCACACTGCTTGGATCCAGTATCTGATAAAATCAGGGAAACAAATAACTTGTGCTCAACACTGACAACAAGTTATCTTTTTCATTAATGCGACGTTAAGCGAGAGATCTATGAGCAACCTTTGTTTCACGTTTGGAGCATGCATATCGACCACATTTGCAGTTTACATTAGCTCGAGTAACGTTTAAAAATATGTACAAAAACGTAACCTAACTCGGTAAAATATTTACTGGAGTTGCGGTCACTTTTCAAAATCAATATTCAAGAGTGAGTACGCACGGTAACCGGAGAGGATCGATGACACTGCACTTTGATGAACAAAGAGATGTTCAAAACTAAGATTTGATTCTGTAGAAGGCGTTGGTGGATCTCGCTGCTCTGGTGATTGCAATGGTTAGCTAAGAAAACGTCCGCGAAAAAAGGGTGCGCTATTTGTGGAATTTTGCTATGTAAAAATATGTAAATCATGAGATATTTTCCATGCTTCATCAAGGTCATATTCTCATATCGTACAAATCATCGTGCCAATGCAGTTCTGTTGCTTGAAGCAATCGAGTCTGCCCACTGTACTGATTCAAAACTCCGCCGGCCCAAATCCTACCCAGCTCACGATGGTTTGTTTTTGTTCGCTGTGTGGCAACGACAAACTTGGGTCCAGCAAGTGTTAGTGGTAAAAGGAAGCGAAATACGAGAACGCACTGCTTGCAGCGTGGAAGCTTGTGCGCAGCACCATGGTGGGCGAATACCAATTGGCAACAAATGCCCCGCCGACCACGACTGAAAACAGCAAGGACATGGAAGCGACCGCTTCGCGATAGATGCGAATAAACGTTGGATCGGTCGTTTTGAATTCATCAACGATGTTCCCTTTCACGTTTCTGTGGGGAAATGGCTTGCAAGGAATGGCTTTGTTCAAGAAGTGGCACAAAGGCCCCCAACCTTCTTTTACGGAGTACACCAGTAGCTTGTCTTTCGGTGCGTTCTGCAACGATGCAGCAACATTAAGATTTGCAAAGATTGAGCATGTATTTGATGCTCACAGCGCCATTATTAAGAAACGTAAGATACATGAAATATTCAACTTGAATCTAAGCAACAACCCAAAGAGCTTTTGCGACGCGTTGGTAAAACCAGTTCGCAAAAATTAGTTGGTTTCACATATACTCTACTCAACCAAATAGAAAGAACCCGTGTTCACACGTAAAAAACACATAAATTCTAGCAAAATAGTGGAGATATCGCCAATAAGACCCTTCATTTAAGCATAAAAACAGAAGCGGTTTTGAGAGGTTTGCATGAAACGACGGTTCGTAAATGTTGAAACAATTGTACGATAAAAATTTGTTTCTTATTCTACTGTTCAAGGAAAGTTGCGACAAAGTAGCATTGATTTATTTCCTACAGAGATAAAGTGAAAGCATCCTAGCTGTTGCCAATTCCTCTCTTGCCACCACGGCACAATTGCAATTTGTAGTTTTTGTGTATTCTCTGTTAGCCATTTCCGATGGGACCAGTCAATATTTTGTAACAATTCCACAGCTTCGGACCCCTTAGGATACTACTGGGTTCTCATTTCTAAGCAAATGATACCTGTAATCACTTCTCGTCTTTGGACAATCACTTCTCGTCTTTGGATCCCGTTTTGGTGTTCTAGGGTTAAACAAGCTGCAAACACTATCATTCTATGCTGTGTTCAATCGCTCGTCGAAAGATTTGTGGAAATTTTTATATATTTGGTGTTTTTACGCATGCCAGTTGTGCATCAATTTTGGGTGCATTCGCACTGATGTGCGGGTAAAGTGCTGTTTCTCTGTACTCCATATACGTTGCAATGATTTCGCTGCTTCAGAACGCAGAATGCTTCAACGCGCCGTACATTGGCAAAAGCTTGATATTCTACTGCGTAATTTGCATCGCTTCCCTGTTTCTAGCACGACAAAGTCTCAGGTTACAAATATCCCAGCAGTTCTTGGCTGAAATGAAACTGCAGTGGCAGTTTGTTATTTGGCAGCAGAAAAAACTGCGGCAGTGCAATAACCAGCAGCGACGATAAACAAGTAAAATACTAAAAAAGAGTTCAAATATCTCGCAGGTAAAGATGGATCGCAAACTGCAGGGCGTACTTACAATGCAGTATATGAAGAGGTGAAAGCACAATTTCTTATATACTGTATTACAGTTGAAACCCGCCATATTTCACCTTCGAACAAAAACGTGCGACTGCGTCCTGTTCCTGAAATATTTCTTGCAACGATTTTATGGTGTATGCACCTGTTACGCCGTGCTTCTTCTAACCTTGCTATGCATTTGCGGTGGTGAAAATGCAATTGGCAAATGGGGTGTGGCAGATTTGTTGTATACAAGGCTGTTGCTTCTATTTCGTCTTAGGTATAAGCTTCGGCATCGCATACTTATCTATTTGTGAATTGAGAAGGGAGGTTGTTTTCAGCAAGTACTTGATATACGATACGGCAGATGCCCAGCAAAAAAGCATATGAAAAGCATCCATAAATTTGTACCCAATCATGTATCGAAAAGGAATTTTCAACAACGTTGACAAGCTAATTTCAACAAAGATTATTAATGTACCTGTAAAACGTAAGCCATGTGTCTCCTGTAAGTCATTCTTAAGTTCAAGTGGTTGAGCATTCGCTTGCCACAAAACGATATCACTGGTTTGTTTCCAAAAACAGCTACATCTGTAAAAACGTTTAAAGTTGCAAGACGATTCCACTTGGAAACTGGTAAAATAAAGCTAAGCGAGCCATTTCCATAACAGATTCAGTTTAATTTGTTTAATAGGAGCACTCTAAAAGCTTCGTGAAGATTGAAAAGTAGAGCAAATATGTGACGAAACTTGCTATGGACAATCGGGTGGTGGTCATGAATTGTCATCCACAAGCATAATCAGGGCGTAACGCGTGCAAGCTGATGATATTATCAAATCCTGTCAAAGATTTCAAGGCGTTTTTACGATATTCCAGCTGATGAAAAACAAGTCACCCATTGTCCAATCGGCATTTTTTCACGACAGACTATCCCCCAAAATTGTTTTTCAAGTCAAGTTGATTACTGACTCGAGGTATGATGAAGTCGGAAGCGGTTGCTCTGCTTTTGAAAGTAAAGCCCAACGTGCGCATACAGTATTCGTCGTATACGAAGAAAATCTCAACATCAAAAGAGCGCTGCAATTGGTGCATCAATAACAAAGTTAAAATATTATGCCTGAGTGAAGAGCGTGAACATTCGCGACTTGCTTTCACAAGGGCCCATGCAAAATCAGTTAATTTTTGCATGGAAGAAAGCTTATATACCTTTTCGACAGAAATTGGTTTGTTTAGATCGATTCCAAACTATAAGGAATGCGGCAATTCAGGGCAATTGCTAAGACCACTTAAAAAGTAAAAACAAGAAAAAAACATTTAAAACGATCTCTATATTAACTATGCGTGCTAACGCCCTGGAGGTTGAAACTGATGTCATTTGGTGATAGAGCATCTGGAAAACCCAATTCAATCATCACCTTTCATAAAGCAGGAACGCTAGATAGGTTTTGATAACTGGCAAAAGTAGTGTGTCTTTTTTAGCTAAAAAATGTAAACTGTAAAGAAAATGTTATAAAATGATCGTTTTCAACTTTATTTATGACTTCTGTTACGGGTTCAATGCACAGTCATAATAAAAAACGGAACACATTCTTTGTTTGAAATACCGCCAAGAACAAATGTAGCAATATGTTACAACACAATGAAACCTTAAAGTTCACGGAACTGTATCTTAAAGTTCATAACTGATAAAGTTTACATGTGGAAGAGAATTGTTTTTACAAGATCCTCAGAGGATCATCGAATTGGTTGGCATATCTTCCAACCCTACAGTAGGTCAAAAATAAAAAGAGAAAATCCAAACAAATCACACTTGCAGAGAAAGCCATGGTAGAAATGTGACCCTGGCAGGATGATACATGAAAAGGTAAAATAAAAGCCAATATGCTTAGTTTTAAATTTTACAAAGAGAGTTAAAATGAACGTTGAAATTTGCAATTTACAGGGGATGCTTTTCACAACAGCCAAACGTATCTCAATTTTTCCACCAAGGGAAAACATTAGATTATCCGCTAGACCAAACAAGATAGAAAAAGAGGCAAGAAGCAGACAAAAAGCATGGTCACCGATCACATTTGAATAGCTACTTTGCTTTGTCGTGGTCGTGAACACTCATTCATGTGAATCGAGGAGTTTCACTTCAACAAGTTACACAGCGTGAGAAGGTCCTGGGGTCTGAGTCACAATGAAAAGCATTCCTTCCAACAAATTTCGAATAAGTAACGTACTTAGTAAAACCGACAATCGAGGCCTATGAGACATTCGATTCACTGAGGGCGGGGTAGTTTTCATTCGAAATTCATCGGCAGTCGCCAAACCAGTTGCGCTTCAGGTGGGACAATTCTTGTTGCCCACGCAAATCTGGTAGAA
>Ga0210059_1005010_pt1 | contig 21313 bp, 6 predicted proteins | sample Ectturendosymbi2_FD_188042 | JGI IMG/M metagenome (GOLD analysis project Ga0210059, IMG submission 188042) | Ecteinascidia turbinata endosymbiont from Florida, USA - Sample 2 (SPAdes) (version 2) | ecosystem: Host-associated > Tunicates > Ascidians > Unclassified | place: Key West, Florida...
CAGACTCTGTTTAAAGACACTGGTACTTTTTGTGTAGATTATTGCATTTCATATTAATGAAGTATTGAGACTAGACGCTGTTAGTTAATCTGACTTGGCAGAAGTTGGCATCTTTCAACTTCAAACACCGTCTCCTGGTCAAAAAAGTACAAGTCAAAAACTCAAAATGCAGCCTATTTTTAATATCATATTGACATGTATTTCCAATAAGGCGGAAAACGGTAATTCGGGAAGTATTTCGGAATGACGTTTCCCTGTGCCTTGTGAATCTTCTGTTGCGTTCAGCGCAAGGATAATTTAAATCGTAATCTATCTGCGCAAAATTTATCTACGTATTTTGCGGCTTTTTTGAGACTAGACCAACATGAATGTCAAACGTTCAACTACATTTCAAGCAGAATCTTTGAGCCAGAGTGAAGGTAATCGCATTCATCTGCAGTTCCAACACATTTGGCAATCCTTGGTCGCTGACGGAAAAAGTTTAGAAACAATTCTCGTGTGAAACGTAATATGTACACCTTTTAAGTTCACGAAGATTTTTTCAAAATTTTCCGCGGCGTGCCACTACAATAAGTGAATAAGCGTTCGTGTTACCCTGTATTGGTCGAAAAATATTAAGGCTCTCCTGGACTATAATCAACGAGTTTAGAAGCACGCTCTCACGCACTAACCAAGCAGCGCGTGCCCCAAATCCATTTAAAAAGCGACTGAATTTTAACAACAGCATTCACAGCCATTTTTGAACTATATATATTACAGTTTTTTTTCAAGGAAAATGTTAGGTACCCTGTGTGGCCTGTAGGGACCCGATTTCTCTGATTCTAGGGACCCGGTTTAAAATTCTAGGGACCCGATTAGGGTCCCTGAAACACCTTAAAAAACCCTGCATATTGAATGAGCTTATTGGAGGAAAATAGTTAAATATTACTACTGTACGACCGATACGCAAAAGACATTGGAACACCGAAGACCTTTGCGTTGTCCTGTAGAGTGTCCCTCCACATTTTGTTAATCTTTTCGCGAGATTTAGGATGGCATATTCGCATTTTAGCGAAAAGGAATTTTCCAGTGCCTTTGTAATTACAATTTTGTTCTATTCTTATGCAGATTTCTGCGCCAAATACATTTTTGATTTCAGATATTCCAAAACCTCAATTACAACAAGAAAAATTTCCAAATTTTAGGTTTCGCTTCCTATAAGGTGTTTAAGGCTCTGGAGACATGATAAAACGATGAACTTGCAGTGCTTATACCAGCGCGGCTTCAACGCATGGACCCGATGAGCCCCTTCTGTGAGTGGTCACCAAGATACTCCGTGTATTTGACACTATGTTTATTTGATCTAACACAGTTTTTTTAAGGAAAATGTTAGGTACTCGTTATGGACCTGTAGGGACCCGATTTCTCCTATCCTAGGGACCCGATGATGATTTTCTCTGATTCTAGGGACCCGATTTCCAATTCTAGGGATTCGAATTGGGTCCCTAAAACACCTTAAAAACCCTGTCTATCATTATATTTTCTCATCAATGAGAGTCTTTCCTAGGGATTTATAAATACCTGATGACTTTGTCAAATATTTACACAGTTCTCGGTTCTATTCAGAAAATTATCAGCCAAACTAGTATCATCGTGGTGCTAACACCACATGCTTTGGAAATAAGCGGTACTGCAATGTAACAAACGAAACTTAGAATTTTATCACATCATTATGATTACGCTTAGAAACAAGATTTCAGTTAAAAAGGCACAATTGAGATAAACCGTTCGTTTGAAAACGCAAAATGGGCTATAACCCGACCAGTGAGTCTACCTACAACTGATAGAACAGGACGCAGCGTCAATTTTTGGTGCTCTTCCGTGGGACAAGTTTCACCACATGTTTGAATTCGCCTTGCATTTTGGTTGGCGCATACTCATGTAATAAACTACCACTGGGGGCAGTGGTGAGCCATTTATTCGTAAAGTAGCCGAAAGCCTGCATGGTAGCACGTCATAATGATCACTGTCAGCCGCTGTTACTTTTTTGCAAGCGGTGAACTGTCGACATGCTTTGTTCGATCAGTCCATCCAGCACAGTGGTTTTCAACCTTTTTTGTACCGCGACCCATGATACCAACCCACGATAACCCAACGACCCCCATCTACAACTCAAATAAAGCAACTGTAATATAGCTGTGTACATTAAATACCCACTCGCGACTCCTCCAAAAATAGTTTACAGCCCCTCTGGGGGTCGTGACCTCCAGGTTGAAAACCACTGATCTAGTGGTTGCTTCGCCTGTCAGCGAACATCAAGGTGATGACTTTGTCCTTGCTTTTAACTGTATACAGGGAGAGTTTTTCGAACTTTTGTTTTTACTCTTAAAATGTCTGTAAAATTGTTTATCACCACAGAAATTCTTTGCCACAAGAATGTTTTGTGACTAAAGCCAAGTAAGGTCAAACTAAGCAGTGAGGTGGCATTCGGTGCAAGCTTGTTTTCTGTTTGTGTGAATTTAAAGCACGTAAATCTAACCTTTCTTTGCTCCAGTGAGGGACGCATCTTAGAATCTTGTCAGACACAGGCGCCAACCTTTGTATGCTTTTTTTAGTCCATTCATTGCGATGACGCGTGTACGGCTTTTGCTGATCTGATTCACGTTCGAGCATACGACGATAAATAAAACGATAAACTGTCGCAAGAAAAGCATACACTTGGCGTCTGCAGTGTTGGCAAACAAACGAAAGCTTAGCAGCAGTACAAAAAAGCGGCTGGTCGCGCAATCACATTGCATCACACGCGGAGGAGGTTCGATTGATAAACATGCTCTAAAAGCCTTGGGCCAGCCGTTTGTCGCCTTCCAGGTGTAAGATGTTTGCGTAGAGTCTACAATCTCTGCCGTCAGCCGAGAGAAGTAATTTTGAGTGGACCGTTGAAAGAGCGGCAAAACTTTACATCCATAGCTGGCCAGTGGCGCCGGTGCTATCTTCACATTCAGATTTGTGACACTTCGTCAAGAGTGGTGGCATTTCTCCCGACAGGAAAACAGTATGTAGCTTGCAGCGTGCTGATGAGCAGCGTAGGCAAACAATCCTGGGAATAAATAAGCGGTCAAAGAGCTGGGTAGGGAAACTGGGAGTTCCCCCATGAGCCGCATGTTTTTTTGAAATCTGCAGTTGTCAGGGAATGAAGACATAATCCGGCTATTTTTGTTACCAGCCGCCAGGTGCTGCTGCTCATCCAGACAGAAGCGGTTTGAAGCAGGTTGGACAGTGGGGTTGGCACACCTCGCACAGGGATCTGAAGAGTGCTGTCAAAACGAGTGTAAAAGTGCTGCAGCTGGTTATAACTTTGCAAAACAGAAGTACGGGTACTCGTTACGTTCGTTTAATGACTTTCACCAACGGTGAAAAAGCTGCTAAACAGATTTATACCGTGCGAAAATGCTGAATTAGCTGACAGCGACAAACGAGATCAAACGCGGCGCTTATCTTTTGTACTTGAAGCAGTTTCGATATGGGAAGTGGTCTGCAAAAAAAATTTCTATTTTTATGTAAATTTTCGGGACTATACAAAGGGCAAGTTTTGCTTCGGACACTCATACAAAAGCAGGAATTCTTACTAAACTCAGACCATTCCGCCAGAAAAATTAAAGCCTTGATGGAAATGAAAGATTTACAAATGAGCTGAGATATCTTTTTGATAATGCATTTTTTTGATGAATTTACGCTTTTAAGTTTTTGGTGACTTTGTTTCAGAGTTTTCAAACAGTGTGCCATGAGGCGTTTTCAAGTGGTCAACAGAGCTATTGTAAAGTTGTTTAAACTACCAAGTGTGCTTCAACCAGTAACGTACATCACGAACAACAGTTTCGTTAAATTTCACGTCAATATAGAGCCATAAGAACTTGTTTCGTAACTTGCACAAAGACTCCGTAGCAATTGGTGGCGAGACCGCAGTTCATTTTGATCCAAAAACTGTTAGAGGTCACGCAAAGAAAAAGTTTGCGAAGCGCTGTTCTTGTGGCGTTTTTTTCATTGAGCAAACGAATGTTTTGTTCTCGTTAGCAACTATTCCATCTCCATGTCATCAGCTATATGCTATCTGCAGATAAGCAATTTGGTTGAGCAGGCCCTGTACCGTTTATCGCTGTGTGGTAATTCGGTTTGGCACTATTTTAGGGAGCTACCTCCTACTGTTCAGTCTACACAAGCAACGCCCCACCAAGCTCTCCCCACCCGGGGAACCCCCATCGACGGGAGATCTCCATCGAAAGTTTGTGAATTGTTCAAAAACGTTGTGAAATTGCAACGGTTGTTACTAATTTTTGTTTTTCGTTAGTTCAAAAAGCAGGAATTCATGAACGTCTTGTCAGACTTGAACGCGACGCCGCTGATGAGCTATTAATCCTTCAAACACTTTCTAGAAAACATTTGGTATGCTGATGAGAACTCCGATGTGATTTTCAGGGAGATTCTCATTATATGGGAGCTTCCCTATCCTCATGCAATAAAACTGCGTCTGAAGCGCTCAATCAAACATGGCAATTTAGGTAAGAAAGTAAACGGAAAATCCATCCGTAAAATGCTTGACCAAGCACAATTCTGACATCTTGAAGTTTAGGTAACGTGCTTTTCTTTACAAATGTTTGTTTGTGTGTTTCATTGTATGGTAGGGAATATGTCGCATCATTCTTGTCGCTAACTAATTATTTTACTTATAATCTAGCATTTTCTGCTGAACAAAAACGTTTACACGCTGCCAAAAATGTAACAAAGATAAAAATTTGCCGTACTTAAGCGCATGGTGAAATGAGCATGCAAAGCACGTAACAGTATTTAAAAAAATCTGGTGAAAGTGTTGAGCGCTTTGCTTATACGTTTAGTTGCACTCGATCACTTACGCTTTGGCCACATGCGACACAATGGCTTGAAACAGCAAACCGCGTTGAGCAATTTCGTCTGCCTCCGGCAAATACATCTTGAAAGAGTGAATGCCCGCAGATTGATAATATTTTCGACGTCAAACTCCGGTGACACATTGTAACGTTTTTGAAACAAAAGTTCCATGCAATAGTAGTAATCCTTGGTCCTCTCGATCCTCTTCTCTCGGTCGCTCGGATCCTCTCGGTCCTCTCGGTCGCCCGGAAGAGTTTGATTCTAAAACGTGTCAGCCAATGAAATACTATGAAGGTTTGGTCAGAAAACGAGCAGAGATTTTGAGCATTTAGGCTCTGCAAGTATTTTCTGACAATAGGGTAAGCGGACCCGAAGCCATTGCATGATATTCATCCAGGGACTTCAGTACAGAAGATGCCATGCGGATTTACAAGTTTTGCGGCTGATACTGTAGCCAAAATTTGAAGGAGCAATCTTTGTCCGGTTTCAAAAGGCATGAAACGTGCATGTTGAATACTCCCAGCAGGTCTATTGCAGCTGCTACCATAGGTCTGTGGTTAAACATTTTTTAATAATAGGAAAAACGTGCTGACTCAGACCAGGCTTTTCAAAGTTTGGCCATTTAAAGATGCACTTTGTTTTCCTTTCAGATTTTACATGAGCAGTTTTTCGGACAGCAGTCAAAATGCAAGCCTGACCATTTTGAAAGATATTAGTAAGAAGCATCAGAAGATTGAGATTTGCTTCAAGGCCTTCGCCAAAGTCAGTGGTCACGCAATGAAATTAAGGCCTGGCGATATCCCCGCTGGTGTCGTTTTGAGTAGTTGCGTGAATGCAATTTCACGCCGATGAATGTGACAGCGCGACTAAAGGCTTTACAAAAAGCAAAAGAATGAAATAAGAATTAATTTAGTAAACAGTCGAACGACACCATAGCGGCTCTACTATATTCAATATAAAATCTGCAGCGATCCATAAATCTATTGCGTTATCCAACTACGTTCCCTGCCAAATCTGGTTTCACCCTTTACTTGGAGGACTTTTACTTTTATGGCTATAATGTTAAACAAAAAAAATTGAGGGTTGTCTTGCTGTCCCTCGGTGTGTTTGGATTCCGAACATAAAGTTGCTGTCCACGTGGTGGTATGCCTAAGAGTTGTTGCTCAAGCAATGTTTCCAAGAGAGTAATTTCGGAATAACAGGTGAAAAGCTGAAATGCTGAAAGATAATCTGGAACGTCGTTTTATTTTCTGAAAACCTTTGCCAGCCTAGAGTGTTTAAATAACAAAGACTAATCCTTGCGACACGTCAGCTGAACTATATTTTTTCTGCGATTTCTTCGGTTGTATACGTCGCGGCTTTGCAATATATTTGGTGCAAGTTGCAAAACGTTTTCCTTGTAATTGTTTTAATCTGAACAGGTTAGAAAATTATGGGGCGTTGATAACAGTCGGTGATGTGTTTTCCATTGGAAATTCGCGAAGATTTCAAACGCGACACGCGAGACATTGAATGGTCGACCATTGCTCACAGTGAGTTAACTCGCTGTACCTCTTCTTGGTCAAGCGTTAGCTTCAGTTGACCAGTCAAACCCACTTACGATTGCGAAACAGTTTCCACCTTTCCACAGATTAGCTGAGGGCAGTGGAACTGCTGGCAGAGGCTGAGAGAAAAACAAAAAGTCTTACCACTATGGTGCAGCATCGTCCAGTTTCTGTAGTCAGGCTTTTCACTGGAAGTCCAGCGCAGTTTTCGATGCTTTGAGTTGGTTCGTTTCTCGTCGAAGTTTCTTCCTCATAATTTGGCTCGTGTTCTGTTGTTTTTGTTGAACGAGTGAAAAAATAGAATGAATTAGCGCCGCCTGCCCTTTATCATTCAACTCAGCTCAGCAGCCACAAAAGGCAGTTTTGCTTCAAGCAGTGACAGACCTAAAGAAGCTGAACAAAATTGCAATAAATCAGGCAAAAAATAATTCACAATTTTTTTGTTTCAAAGAAAAAGAAACAACACCGTAAACTGCACCATTTTTGAAAAATCATCAAAAGTTAAACTTGAGTGCTGTCTTTGCAATCATATGCGATAGCATCATTTGTGGAAAATAAAGCTTTGAGAGTTGCGTGTAGAAACACACGTGAAGATATTCTCCGTGCTCACTTCACTCAGCGAAACCATAAAAGATTGGAAAGAAGTATTCCGTTTCCAAATGTTTCTCTTCCTGTGCGGTTATGTTATTCATGGTGCGCTACAACTTGCAATAAAAGAGAAGGAAAAATAAAAAGAAAGAAGCCCAAACGGCAAATGCACCACAATCAAATGCTGAAATGCCCCTTTTTGAAAACTATCTTTTGTATACCGTAAAGAAAAAAGTGTGCAGCGAACTGCGCGGTGTCGTTAAGGTTTCAATGCTGCCTTCCTGACGAGATACAGGGCCAATGTCATCAGACTGTTGAATCTCACAAACACATTTGCCGAAGTCTGCCATCGTGACACATCATCATGGAGCCAGTAGCGCAGCAAGCCCAAAATTTTGGGAGGGGCCAAATATTTAGACTGTAGGCGAGCAAGAGTACTTGGTTGAAAACATTGCCTCTCAAACCACAAAACAACAAAACATGCTAGAAATTTTGGGGGGGAATTGTCACTTTGACCCCTTGGCTACGCCTATGATCCGGTCCTGGCAACAATCGTTACGTTTTCTGGAACATCGTTGCATGTGCGCGAAAAGAAACAAGAACTTACAAACCCTTTTTAACAGTTTTTAAATATTTTACTAATGGCCTGGGTGCACGCGCAGGGGCGTAACGAGGGGGGCAAGGGGAGCGCAATTCCCCTGGCGCCGAGTCACTATGGGAATACCAAATCATTGCGCGGGGCGCCGAATGACTGCGGGGGGCGTCAAAGAGTCCCAGCAATATCACAAGTATTTTCTTCAATACAATACATTTGTTTCCGAAAGACCTGTTTCGAACATTGGGTGGCGCCAAACTTGTTTCTTGCCCCCGGGCGCCATAAGCTCGTTACGCCCCTGTGTTCGCATGCAACTATATACGACTGAGGTCAGAAGAAAAAAAGCCTGCAACCAGTACATTTTTTGGCAACACCAATCAGACAATCAGCAAACACACGCTTCCATACCATATGATAAATCATCTCCAGACGATTCGTACATACCACCTGGTGGTGGGTCATTGATGATTCCCCCCTGCAAAAGTGGGTTGTTTTCGTGTGGCCAATGGGCTTCGTGTTTTTCCAGCATGGGTCCACCAACTCCAGCAAAAATGTCGTCCAAATTGTCAAAAGCAGCTATTGGTCTTGGTTCTTCGTTGAAAGTTTGGTGCATTTCATCTATCATTAAATGCATGTTTTCTCCCACAGAAGCATGTTCCTTATCGTTGATACCTGGGTGCTCGTGATTGTCTAAAGATGCTTGTGTTTTGTCTGACCTTTGAAAACCTACTTTGCCAGAAGGAAATGCTACAGAAACAAATGTTGCTTCTGATTCAAGTTCATTTGCAAAGTTTTCGGATGAACTGAGGTGAGTCTGTTCTTTCAAGCGATTGCTTTGTATAGAAGAATGAATTATATCGCCACGATAATCTTCAGAGGCTTCGCCGTCCGAGGGATGTTCGGTCGTAGAACGCGCAGTACCAGGCCATGTCGACGTAGTCTGCTGAATCCGTTCCTGTGTTGAGGGACCAGCGGTAAGTGATTGAGTGGACCGGTTTCTTAATGTTTGCTCTTTATCATTTGTTGGAAATGACGCAGCAGCATCGGCAACACCCGCTGTTGATCCTGCATTTTTGGACGAAGTGAAGGAAGCTTCAATTTGTTTTATTCTCTGTGCCAATGCTGCGGCTTTCGTTTCGGTATCAGCTATGCTGGTAGAAGTGTAATTTGCAACAGTTTCCAAACGCTTTACTTTAAGAAAATCATTTGCAGCCTTCAAAGAATCATGGCACGTAGAGTGCATCGACTGCGTTGCTTTTCTAAAGTTTTCTTCATCTGCTTCGGAAATTTGCACTGCAACGCTTACCACAGACACTAGAGTTAAATAAACCGTCTTTCTGGGCTCCACGGTTGGAAATAGTGTAGGTGCGGGTTGCGAAATAACATGGTCATGTGATGTTGCAACGTCGTCGATGGAGGTTGCTGTCGTTTCAGGTCTGTTTGTGGTGAGTCCTGCAAAAGTGAAGTGCACCGACTGTTCTGAGGTGTTCGCGAATGTTCCCTGTTTGGCTTCAAGTAGTTCATCAGCAACAGTATGATTCGGCATCTCGGTTCTCACTTCAGTGCTAGAACTGGAAACAGCGGCAGAAATCGTTTCAGCAGAGTCGTTACATTTTCCTCTAGCGACTGCATTATACGCAGACAAAAGCAATTTTTCCTCTCCGGAACCGGACGACTCATCTTTGACTGCGTTAAAATGTTTCTCTTGCACAGAAAAAGATGACGTCGTTGCAACTGGCGTAGGCAAAGTTTCGGCAGTCGAAAGCGATCCATTTGAATTCGTATACGCCAGTACGTTAGCTTGTCCACTGGCCTCAATCACATCAACCAGTCCGGAGCCTTCGTTGGCGATCTGTGACTCGGCAACATTTTCTTGATGGATCTGCACCGAGGTTGTTGTTAATGCGATTGTTCGCTTGAGTTTTTGCTGAACTGCGTTACTGCCGTTCTGCAAATCACCACCACCTGCTTTCCGGATGTGAGCAGAGGATAGTGAAACCGTCACGTTTTTCGACGCTCCTCCCTTGTTCTGCTCTAACGAAGAGGACTTCTGAAGAGCAGCGGTAGCATAGCCTAAAACGTCTCGCAGAAAATTAGTGGTGACTTGACTGGTGGGAGTGGTTAAGTTCCGAATGGCTGGAGTGTCAGTTGTCGTTCGCTCAAAAGAAGCAGTCGTTGCAGAGCGAGAAATCATTTCTCTACTGGTATTATTTGCTACGACTTCGGTTTCGGTTACTTTGGTCCAATTTGCCGACGCCACGCCAGAACTCTCCTCTAATAAATTCCAAGGCAAAGTTGTTTGAGGAATTCTTTGTGACTTGGAAACGTTAACAGCAATTTGGTGAACGTCAAAAGTTTCAGAGTGCTCCTTATCTTCCTCTCCCACGTCAATCGCTGCTGTTGTGTTTTGATTTTCGGATGAAAGTGGAAAATGCTCAGCACTGTGGTTTTTCTTTAAATGTGGGAACAATGACGATTGTGTCCGCTCGGTTGACACTTCAGATAGATTTTGAGAGCTTCTTGTTTCGTGTTCTTCAATCACACTTTGCGTCACATCAAATCCTTTTTGAGCCCTGCCCGCTTCCAACGAATTGAAATTAACAGCATGCGTTGGTATTGCTGAAAGATCATCTGTGGTTTTCGTCGCCACTGAACCAGTCGAAGTTTGTAAATCGAAATAACTGCGCATTGGCTCAGCATCGGTCGTCATCGCTAAGGTTTCTGGACTGCTGTTTCTCTTCAGAGGGGCTGATGTTTCTTCGCTTTTTTCAGGCAAGTGAGGCCGCTTTGTAGCATCGCTGTCTTCCGAATGCCTCCACGATCTTGTAGACGACTCATCTATCAGGCCTAAAGGAACACTTGTTACTTTACTGACTGTCTCATTGTAAAGCTTGTCTTGCCTTTGTTCGTGCTTGAATGAAATTTTATTTTTTGTTACCGCTCTAATATCAAACAAAGGTGCTTCGGAGAGAGCAGGTTTCTTTAAAGGTACTGCAGGTAGTTCTTTTATCGCAGGTGGCCGTTTGGTTTGTGAGGAGCTAGCGTTCAACAGTTCTTGGAATGACGTTGTATTTTGACGCACTCCGAAATCTGATAAATGTTTGGTGTCTTCGTTCTCAAGTAAATCAAACAATGGCGTTTTGACATTGACAGTATCGATGTCTTTTACGTCTCCAAAACTTGTATCTAGCAAATCTTCTGTATTCGCATTTGCGAAATCCTGATAGATGTTTATCGTTTCCTTGTTCTCTTCCTCTATCGAACTAGTTGCCAGTGCTTGCAAATTATTGCTATTAGTTAATCGATTGTTAAGTAAGTCATTCAAAGACGCAGTTGGGATATTTTTACTTATTATAACCCCGGAATGTAAATCTGCTTTTGAACTGGACCACCCGATGTTAACTGTTGATGTTGCACCAGATGGCAATTCATAATATGGTGGTTGCTTACTCACAAAGTTTGTAAAACTGTCTGTTTCCTTCGCGGAAGTTGGTGAATGCGTTGTCTTTTCAGCTAAAGACTCCAACCGAATTGGTTGTCTTTCTGTGCTCTTCCCTGCGCTATAAATCGCAAAACGATTGCTGGGAAATGTCACAAATTCATCTTCCTGCTCGACTGGCCACTTCGTGTGAAGCCTCTCCAGCTTTTCTGAAAATTCTGGCAGCATATTCGCTGCTTTACTTACAACTCCTTCGTATAGATTCGTGCCTGACTTGATTAAGTTTTCCGTGAGCGTTGCACGTTCGTTCATGGCAGAGATGAAAGATGTTTCTGGCGTCGTGCCCGCCAACGATAATCCGTCTGCTTTCTTCTCCAAATTTTCTGAAAAATCCACACGTTTTGGATGTTCAAATCCAAACGCAGAGGCTGCTGTTTCAGTCCATATCACTGCGCCTGAAGCATTTTGGGTTGATGTCTTGATAGAAGTTGTTGTGGTCTCTACGTCGTTTCTAATGGTATTCTGGGCAGTTGCTGTTTCAAAAAGTGGAGGTGTATTGGCCTCTACATATTTCGAAAAAGGAACCGTTTCTTTGTCCGTCGTAACTGAGGTGTGTGTTGATCCAGGTGAACTTCTATCATGATCATGTTGTTTCCAAGACGTTATGTGGTTGGTTGTCCGTGTATCTGGTGCTGCATGGTTGGTTGTTTGCTTTTCTTTTGCGAATTTCTTGGTTGTTGTTATCTCACCCTTGCCATCAAACAGGGTGGACACTTCTTCAAAAGCAACACCATAAGTCGCTGTTTGCTCGTTTCTTTGACGGGTAGTAGCATGCATCATGCTTCTTCCGTAAGCCGTTGGTGGAATTACCGTTTTATCGTTTGTCGAATCCAGGGAAATCGAAGTTCTCTCAAGAGAATCGCCAATAGTCGTCGACTGTATTATATTGAAGTTCACTTGATTTTGCCTAAGAGTTGGTGTAAGAAACACTGTTTCTGCGGAAGACGCCTCTGCAGATTCACTGAACCTTCTTGAGGACGGTGTGGAAGCTGCTGTCGGCGCACTCGCTAAGATTTGTGTGGCTTCGACTGTCCTGACAATGGTATCGGTTGTTTGTGCCACTGGCGTAGTACTAGTCGTAACAGGTAAATTTTCGTTTTCTGTCGTCTGCAAGGCTCTGTATTCAGCAGAATATGCAACCCCTGGTGCCTCTCTTGTCGAAAACTCCATTGAAGACATATTTTCAGACTGTGCAGTGTTTGTTGAAATTCCTTCATTTACATTTTCGAAGAGTTGTTTACCCACGACATTGTTTTGTCCAACAGACAACGAAGATTGAGTTCTTGCTTCATTCTTAAAGGTGGACATGAAAGGAGTTGAATCTAAAGTTTCAGAGGTGGATTCCTCTAGGTTAACAGTCGTTGGAGTTGAAGTGGTCCAAACAACCGCAGGCCTGTGGCTTAATCCTTCCGTAACAGTAAATTTTTCGCTTTCAACAGACTTATTTTCAGACTGTACAGCGTTTGTTGAAGTTCCTGCTTTCACATTTTCGAAGTGTTGTTTATACATGACATTGTTTTGTCCAACAGATAACCAAGATTGAGTTCTTGCTTCATTTGGAAAAGTGGACATAAAAGGAGTAGAATCTACAGCTTCTGGCGTGGATTCCTCTCCGTTAACAGTCGTTGGAGTTGAAGTGGTCCAAACAACCGCAGGCCTGTGGCTTAATCCTTCCGTAGCAGTAAATTCTTCGCTTTCAACAGACTTATTTTCAGACTGTACAGCGTTTGCTGAAGTTCCTGCTTTCACATTTTCGAAGAGTTGTTTATCCATGACATTGTTTTGTCCAACAGACAACGAAGATTGAGTTCTTGCTTCATTCTTAAAGGTGGACATGAAAGGAGCTGAATCTAAAGTTTCAGAGGTGGATTCCTCTACGTTAACAGTCGTTGGAGTTGAAGTGGTCCAAACAACCGCAGGCCTGTGGCTTAATCCTTCCGTAGCAGTGAATTCTTCGCTTTCAACAGACTTATTTTCAGACTGTACAGCGTTTGCTGAAGTTCCTGCTTTCACATTTTCGAAGAGTTGTCTATCTATGACATTGTTTTGTCCAACAGACAACGAAGATTGAGTTCTTGCTTCATTCTTAAAGGTGGACATAAAAGGAGTTGAATCTAAAGTTTCAGAGGTGGATTCCTCTAGGTTAATAGTCGTTGGAGTTGAAGTGGTCCAAACAACCGCAGGCCTGTGGCTTAATCCTTCCGTAGCAGTAAATTCTTCGCTTTCAACAGACTTATTTTCAGACTGTACAGCGTTTGCTGAAGTTCCTGCTTTCACATTTTCGAAGAGTTGTTTATCCATGACATTGTTTTGTCCAACAGACAACGAAGATTGAGTTCTTGCTTCATTCTTAAAGGTGGACATAAAAGGAGTTGAATCTAAAGTTTCAGAGGTGGATTCCTCTAGGTTAACAGTCGTTGGAGATGAAGTGGTCCAAACAGTGACAGGCATATGATTGAATCCTTCCGTTGCAGCATAAGCTTCACTTTTAACAAACGTACTATCAGATTTTAGAGCATTTGTCTGTGGATTACAAGGATCAGTTCCATCTGGACAGTCTGGTAGTTGACAAGGTAGAACCTGTTTCATTCTCTGTTCGCGACAAAAAAGTTGAGGTTTTCCAAGAATAACCTGCAAAGGAGAAAACAGTTGAAGTTCAACTAAACTGTGACGGAAGTACAGGCAATTTGAAACATGTAAATAAAAAACAACATAGCAAAACAGGCAAAATTTGTTTGTTTTTCATAGAAAACATTTATTTTGTAAATTAATCTCTTGGAACAGGTCACTTGCCTATGTTTTCATCGCATAATGCACAATATTTTAATTTGTGCTTGTTGCTTAATTGTGTTTACAATGGTAATCAGCCAAGAGGAAAAGTTTTGTGTAAACACTAGAGCTGAAATTTCTTCAAACTGGTGCTACATAACTGGAAAAACTTTCGATGAGTTATTCGGTGGATGTACATCCACTTCTTCCTTCAGTTTCGAGTGCATGATGTTGTGTAGAAAACATTAGTTAATATCAGTAAGCTGTGCCATGGCAGTATAGCTCGTCGTTTCAAACTTCCAATATGTCAATAAGACACTGAATGCAATGATAAATAGGATAGCCCAGTTTTTATAAGCATTCGCAACACCGAAGTCTTGGCTATAGATAGAAGAAAACTGCATTTCAATATTAATTTGACCAAGGTTTTTTTGGGATATTTGCGTGAAACGTCTGGGATTATTTCCACGAAAAGACAATATACATACGTCGACTTTCCACATTTCGGGCTTGACGAATGGTGAGTGACAGGTGCGTGTGCGAGTTTTGCTTGAGCACCTTCCGCACGTTGCACTGCAATCCTCCCATGCAGACCACTGTCCGTATAAACCAGCCACTAAACAATAGAAGTACCTTTGTTAAGTTTCCTTTCACAAACATCAATGCTAATGAACGGTTTGAAACTTCTGAACTACGTTTGGAAGCGTGGTAAATATAGTCATGAAACGTTTATTATCTACTCCTAAAGAAACTACCAGACGATATAGTTGATCGTTAAGATTTTTGTTTCACTGTGCTAAAGTACATCTCGTTAGGCAGTATCTCCGAACATAGATTAACTGTCAAAAGATTTTGAAATGATGTAGAGCTTTTGGCTCCAGGTCGACTTTATACTTGATCAATCACTGCATTATATGCAACGACTTAAGTTACTCGCAAGACGAAGTGGTTGGGTTTTAAATTCTGCGCATTCATGTGCCACCTAATGAAAATTGCAGTGCATACTTCATGACCAATTGAGATTTGTTTCGCACAACGTAGCTGAAACCATATATTTCAAATCGCATTTGCATTTTACCTTGATCACTCACCGAAGCATTTGTCCACATTGAGGCAGTTTCGTCTTTCTTGGAACTCTCCTGGACAGAGTTTACCCCCATTACTCGGTGAAGGTGCATCGCAGAGTCTCATCCGAATTTGTTTGCCTTTATTTATAGTGCACGGTATGGCGGTGCACGAACTCCATGACATCCAGTTGTTCCAAGCACCGTCCACTACTTCCTCTGGGCAGGAGCCTGTCAAATGAACAACTCTTAGGAAATGAATGTAGCCATGAAACAGCTACTTCGAAAGAGTGAAGTTTCGAGAATCAGATATTTTCCTTTGTCGACAACGATGGAATGAAGATTTTAAAGTAAATGATTTTTTTTCACTATTTGGATCGTTTTTGAAAGCAGAACTCTTTCGAATCAAAACTAGTTCATGCTGAAGAATATAATTGTTCACTGGTCTGCTCAAACACGCCAAAATCACGGTGTCATCTCCAAGTTTCACAAGACTACCTTCGCAGGATTAACCAATTAAGGTGAGCCCTGCCAAAGATACCTTGCATAAAGCAGCTCCGCAATTACTTTCAAGTAAAAGTGGCACGGTATCAGATATTTCATCGTATGTTTGCTTTCGAAATTGGTTGAAAGTTTGATGAAAAAAAGGCAATGAAACATCTGAGCCCAATGTCGTATTTTCAAAATAATGAACAACAAAATATTTTCGATTGAAGATACTGTACTGACTAAATAAAGGGCGTAGCTAACAAAGCGTAGGTGTTTCTAGTCACTGAGAACGTTTGTAGAAACGATGAACAAAAGCCGTGTGGTGACTCACAAAACTTAAAGATTGTGACGTACAAAACGATATTTTAGAATTGAACTTGTCCAGCTGCTGATATGTTGCATTGCCGTAGTCAGTGTGAACTATTTACCGAGGCGAATATGTTAAGTACGACCCCGGTAAGGTTTGTTGTTAAATACAGTTTATGTCAGGCCCGTAAGCAGCTTGGGACACCAGCTGGGGTGATGAGGTTACTGAGAAGGGCCCAATTTTTTAAAACTATGTCCAACACATTTTTCTAGGCGAAAAATATTTACGCTCCCCCTAGTTACTGGCCTGGTTTATGTAGGCCTAACGTTCTGCTTCTCTTTATATAAATAAGGAGAGTAAACTAAGATCAGCGATTGAGACTTATCTTGACTTACTGTATAAATATCTGTTTTGCATGTAGTTTCGTTTTGACACGAAATTAAGTTTCCAAGTTGATTAAGGAAAATCTTGAGGCGGGTCGTATTAAATGTTTCTACGAAATAAGTTCCATGCATTTGGCAAAACCTGCAGTTTTCATTCGAGTATACCCACTAGAGTCCTGCGCGGGTTGAAATATTTTGTCCGCTCCCGCCACACACCCGCATGCTTTTGGGAAATCTTGCCCGGTACCGCCTCGCACCCGCAACAATTTGAACCCGCTCCGCACCCACAGGAATTTGAGAAATTTTGCCCACTCCCGTCCCGCAAATGCGCTTAGCATGACTCTGCGTGTTCCCGCACCTCAAATTATCCACTACTCAGTTGATTCTTCCAGTTTTGACAAGAGAGACTAGCCTCGTGGTTTGGGTAATTCTGTAGTTTGTCAACAAGACACTGAGAGGGCTGAACCTCGACCCCACCGGATTTCAGAAACTCAGGTATGCAATGAAATAAAATTGTTGGATCAAATTTGGATTTGAAAAACACAAATCCGATCATCTCTGGTGGTTGCAGGACAATGTAACTGCAGTGCTGCTTTTCTTGAGATATGATTTGATTCAACATTACAAAAATGTTTTGTGGCAGCATTATAGGAATTTTACTGAGGCAAGTGCCTCATTTGCCTCAATGTAGCTACGGCTTAATGTTGGTTTGGAGATGAAATGGAAGATTTCTCGAGGAAAAGTATCGAACTATTTGTTGTGCGGAAGCAAGCGGGCCTACAAGTCGCATGGAAAAAACTTTCCTGGCCAATGGTTTGGAAGCTTTACTGAAAGTGAGTTGGTAACTGGCTCAGGCTTTCGATGCTCCTGACTGCACTGCAGGGTTTGAAAAAAGACATACAGCCCAGGTTTCTAATTTTTGCCTTGATCGCGTGACTGCCTTTATTTTTACCAAAAAGAGAGTATTTCCTTTTTGTAGAAATCTCCGAAGCTACAGCATGTGCTAATCATTCCAAGCACTCCAAAGTAAACCGCTGAAGAAAACGAAGCAACCTCGTTTGCTTCGCTCGTCATCGATATTTCATGGACGTGTGCAGAACGGCTCGTCTTAGATTCAATACAAAACCTCATACGTTCTTTACGAGCTTTTCTGTGGATTTCTTTGTTTCAAATAATGCTCACCTCTGGCACTGATTTTCCTTGCACGGACAGGCAATGGTCGAAAATAGACCAAATTACCGCATATTTGGCAACCCAATTTACGGGCCAGTAGATAAAATGTCTTACGTTTCTTTAAAACGAAGGAAACAGCAAGAAACCTTCCCCACAACGAAAGCCAATTGCTGTGCAATGCATTTTGAGGCATGAACTTCCTGAGACAAAATTGAAAAAACCTACAGAATTCAACATAACAATTGTGTTTTCGATTCCGTTGAAACCATTTCTAAAGCATAAATCTAATGGAATTGTTTCTTCAAGAAAACACATATCGAAAATTCGAAGTTTCAGTTTGCTGTGAAAATCAAATCTTTTGACAACCACAACAGTACCACTTAAAATTTCCTTCAAACATCTTTTCTTTCATTGTAGAGATATTTTCAACAAACAACTTGCTGCATCTTTCGTTTTCATTTCAGGTATGCAGAAAAGACCATAAATAAATGTAGGCATGTAGCTCGTATTGCTTTTGTTATAATTTCTTTTGTCCAAATACAGTGCAGGAAGTACTTTTCTAAAACTCGTGTAATTTCAACAAAAAATACCGTTTCTAAATTCAGTAAAACTAAATTGAATTCTCGTCTAATTGAGTGTAAAGAAACACTTTTCAGTAGTTGGGTAAGAAGTTTAAACAAAATGGAATGATGCAAAATACGTTATAGCAATTAATGATCGATGTAACCTAATTATAGTATAATCATCTAGAGCGATAAGACAATACAGTTCATTATCCTCGAAAGTGACCTTCATGGCATGGAAGATAGTCTTGAGATGCTCCCACGCATGCTTCTCCCTGAGGTGGATTACATTCCCTGTAACGAAGAATCGTTCCGTTGCCACACGTTGCACTACATGGACCCTGAGGGGTCCATAGGCCCCATTCCGCTCCTACAAAAGTAATTAAATAAAATGTTAGCACGCATTCGATGTAACCGAAAGTTTGAACCGATAAGCAAAAAATGCCTCTTTACGAAATTACCTTTCTTGTGTGATATAATCAGCAAAACTGTTTCACGTTTGTAGTCTTTTTGTCGGAACGTTTCGTCAAAAGACGGAAAACCTTTACATCAGTTGCGGATTAAGGTGGGTGCTGACTGGGCTACAGCCAGGGGCCCTCAAGATTTAGGGGGCCCCAATCCCTAAGTCGGTAAAAATGTGTAATATGTGAACAACACACAATACGCCGTAAAAGATACCATCGCCAACTGGAACTAATAAATAGGCGCTCTGTTGCCACTCATTAAAATTGCTTCGTTGACATAAAAGTAGTTGATTCTTTGGCGCGTAGTCTGGCCGACACTCACTAACAAGCTAGTACTTCAAGGTCTAAAAAATCAAAGTATTCCATCCGCTTGTCTTATTTTGGTTTCCGATGAGCATGCGGTATCCACGTCATTTGCACATCGGTTCTGCAGACAGCCCCGAATGAAGTCGTGCAAAGTGGGGTCAAGTCTCTCAACAATGGTGACAGTAATTAGATTTTAGCTTAGGATAATAAAACATGGTGTCATAAGGCAGGACTGCCAGACTTGGTATGTACGCAACGTGTATATCCTCGTGTACTTTCATGTATTTGTGTGTTCTTTGTTACTGCGAGGCATGTTTGAAGTCCGGCGCGTTGCGTGTGGGAGTGAAGACCTTACACAAGACACATATGTCAACTGGTAGTTTCATACCAATTGAGGTACTATTTACTTCCAAGATGCAAGCTTAGACATTTTGGTACATACTGCTTGCATGTGAGTCGCCATTATTTGCTATAATTCTTGATAACTGACTTAAAACAATAAACGCAATTATAAAAAGAAAGTCGGCAGATATCGAGTTACTTAAAACGTTAACTGATAACAAGAATTAAACCATATCAAGCACGTCTTAGTTCTGTTCACATTTCGTTCAAGTAACTCTAAGCTTGCTCACGCTAAACTCAATGACAATTGGATTTACGATTTTAGTAAATCGTAAGATGTGCTTTTAGTTAAGAATTTTGTTGAGTGCCATTTTCTATTCTAAGTGCAGTAGAAAAATAAAAACAATTTAGTACTGTTATGCTTTATCAATGAACGTAAAACCATACGTAGTAAGTGAAAGTGAGCTTCACAACAGTTATTGGTAAGTGAGTGCATGTTCTTGTTCTTACTAATACAGTACTCGTAGTCTAACTGATTTGTCCTTGATTGTGAACAGAAAAATGATATACTGAATTGCAATGAGTACAATTATTATTTTTACCATATCAGTTTAAGACCTATAAAACTGGGCTATTATGGAAGGTAAGGTTAGGTTAAATTTTGGTAAGGCTAATTTTTAGGTTAGGTTACTTTTATTTTGCTCGGGAATCTGGTATGGAAAGTTGATTTTTCTGAAAATAATTTTTAAAGAAAAGTTTATCTACCTGAAAAATGCCATTTAGATATATATACACAGTGGAACTCCGCTAGCACGACCACCCACTGGACGGCACTCAATTGGTCGTGTTAGCGGGGCTGGGCTGCCGGCTGGGGTGGTCGCGTCAAACTTGGATTCCTAATGGTTTCTTGTAGCCTGTTATCGCGATCACTTCATTTGTACAATTCCTTCCTTGATTGAAAGTTATTTAGCTTTGTCTTACGTGCTGCCACAGCCCGTCGTTACTGTACCATAAAATCACACAATGGAAAAAGTCGGCGTCGGTAGTACAAACTCCAGAAAAGTTTACATTATAAGTTTGTAACATCACATTGGCACATACTGCGCTTGCACTCACACCTACATCCCTGCATCCACGATGCTTCAGGTCAACGTGATGCAGCTGAGCAAATTGCTGCTGACAGGTTACTAGTTTTCCAGCGTAAGAATACCGATAGCATATGGTGGACGTGTTACGCGGTGCTCGATTAGCAGTTTTGTAACAGCTGGACTGTGGCCATGGTCTGCATACCGGGGGGGTCGCGTTAGTGAAACAACAGTAATGCATTAGCATATGGGAAGACCGCGTTAAAGTGGTCGTGATAGCGGGGTGGTCGTCGACCGGGTGCCACTGTATATTAAAAACATTCCACCGGTGTTTTGTGAACATTTATCGGTATGGTTTCAAGTCCCCAGCAAGAAATGGAGACTTGAAATCTATGAGCTTCGTTCATATTATGGCGTCCATATTAGTTAACGATTCGTTTTCTTGCTCAAACTTTTTTTGTTTCAATAATACAAATACTTCAGTTCGTTCATTTACTTTTTTCCCTATTAAAGACCGTTTTATATATATAGAAAGGTAAGGGCGTACGCAAGGGGTTGGGGTTAACCCCCCCTGGAGCTTGATATTTTACAAAAGCTTTATTACCTGCGCAAAGGAAATTGCATGTTTTCGCATACTTTTTGCTTGTTAAATTGTCGACTTTGCAAATACCACGGAATAAATTCGCATGCAATTTCAAGGAACATTGTAAATGGGCCAAAACGTAATAATTAGGTTTTGGTGAGAATCAGGGTTATCGTCTGCGTCCAGATACAATCTCACCACTTTTTGCAGACCTTTCGTCCACTACGCATGTTTAAAGATTGCGTTCCGCGATAGTTCACGTTATCCGAAATAATTGTCTTTAATTTGTCTGCTATGGCTAATCAGCGCAAGTGCTGACCGCATTGGCTACATTACCAAATTCTGTAGCATGATAGAACTGTTGCACGAGCTCAAAACAGCAGTTTTTAACATAGAAGCATTCAGGCATTTGATAATGTCTCAGCAGGGGAAAAGGAAAACTAAGTTTTCTGGACATCTATAATTAGCAAAAAATTGAAAGTTTTCTTTCGTACTTCATGCGCATTCTCAATTCTTGTGTAGCAGGGTTGCCAATTTGTTTTTTTTTTGGAGCCAGATTTTGAAATTCTGGTTGTTTTTTGAACACCTTTGGCTTTTTTGGAAATAAAAAAGCCAGAAAATTCGTACTTTTTCTGGCTTATTTTCAGTCGGATAGGCTTGGCTCTAGCAAAAAATTGT
>Ga0210059_1005011_pt1 | contig 21313 bp, 14 predicted proteins | sample Ectturendosymbi2_FD_188042 | JGI IMG/M metagenome (GOLD analysis project Ga0210059, IMG submission 188042) | Ecteinascidia turbinata endosymbiont from Florida, USA - Sample 2 (SPAdes) (version 2) | ecosystem: Host-associated > Tunicates > Ascidians > Unclassified | place: Key West, Florida...
TTGACGACAATAACTTGATTAATAAAAGTTGGGACGAAAACTATTTGTTGTTAAATAATGGAACTAATGTTTGTCAACAACAGCGTGTGATGATTTCAAATATAAACTGATATTACTGATTGAAAGAAACAATGTCAACATAAAAAAGAAGTACAACACTTGCAACACTGATTAGGTACTTAGCTACCCCCCTGAACTCATGAAATTCCTCCCTGGGGAGGAATTCCTCCCCGGTTGGGAACCACTGGTGTAAAGGCTTTTATGTTGTTCTTCTAATTGTTTAAACACTACTTAAAATTCAGACACAATTTTTTATTCAACAAATTGTTTATGGACAAACACTGCAATAATTATTAATTGCCGGTAGTAACTCAAGAGTCAAATAGGAAAACTAACTACTGTGGTATTAGTGATAATATTTCCCCATTTATTGCTTACTTCACAGAGAGACTTTAAAACGCGATTAATAATTTAATTTAAACTTGTTTAAGGGCTCATCATAATAGCTTTACAAAATATCTCAGAAGCATTCTAGATTAACCTCATTATTAAACGAAACACTGTCTTCAAACAACAACTGTAACTGCTTTGCAATCTGAAACTGTAACTGAACATGGCATAACAGCCCATCTGATCTGCGAAGCGCTGGTGTGAAAACCCTATCAAACGTGCCCGCAGAAGGAAAAGAAGTGAGCTGCAAAAGCGAAATGCACTGCTATTTATACTGTCCTAAACGCTTCTGTGGGAGTATGATTGGTTAAGACAGAACGAAACTAGCGCATTCTAGGGTTTCGCATGAACAGGCGTTGTCAGGCTTGCCAAGCACGCAGTGGTCACGCGCTGCCATTTCTTTACTTTCAACAAGCAACGTAATGTAACATACAATGTCTGCAGGTTCGGCAGCAGGTGGCTGGATACTTTTGAAAGTAGCGCGAGTTAAATGTGCAGCGGACGCGTGTTTGCGAAGTTACTTTCTTCCAATAAAGAGTTTTAGGTTAAAAGTAATGCAGCAACTCATCGATACCATCGCAGTGATTGTTCAGGCGTTACATTTACCAGCTTCGATTCACTGCAACATTTTAGAAAGCAACAACAATTCAGTATCATTTGTAAGAATTTGATAAACTCTCACAAATACTTTACTGTTTTGCTAATATCTCTTCTGATGATGCTATCCGCCTTTAGGTAAAATTTGTGTTTTTTGCCATTCAAGGACGTTTAAATGGTTAATTCTCTTTAGTTTCACTTCGGAAACACTTTCCAAACTTCTGCGATTCCGCCGTTGTCTCGTCTCTTCGTCACAATTCTCTTGCTGGTTCTTCAATTTGCAAATGGTTGATGTTGCGAAATAAAAAGCGGCCCAACAATACAGAGGGCAAAGTGCATACTCAACCCCTGAGAGCAGGGGTCGATCCAGCCAGTAAATTCGGTGGGGGCGATTTCAGTAATGTTTGGCAGTCAAGTCTCATTATGCGGGATCACTGTAAAGAGAGATGAATTATACTTCACAACATTGCTGTGACAAAACAATGGACGGCAAAATGGCCTTAAATCGCGAATGCTGTTTTCCGAATTATTCAAAATCATGGTTAAAAAAGTTATTTTCGTATGTTTTAGGCGGGGTTATCACCCCAATTGTCCCCCCCATGGATCCGCCCCTGCCAGAGAGATACGGTAGTTAACAGCGTAGCACCGACAGGTAAAATCTTCCTCTTAGAACGAATACTGCCTTGTAAAGAACCATTGTGACAACACAAAGGTCACAATGCATATCACGTGAGGTTGCGCTTCGCTGAGGTCCGAGCACATGAGATCGATCCATCTTATTTATAAAAAAAATTAATACCGGAACGCGTTCTGGTTGGCACAAAAATGCCGGAACACCGTTTTGATGCATCCCAGTACCACTGGAAACAGCGAAGAAAGGCTCTGCTCTTCTCCACTGTTTTTTGTTGATGTTTTTATTCTTATTTTACCTGACGTTCATTTTATGCTTTTTATTGCTTTTTTGCTACTTGTAAAACGTCCTCAATTAAAATCTGGTTGATGCTAACAACAGGTCTGGCTCAGTGGCGTGCAGAGGGGGGGGGGTAACGGGGCGCCGACCCCGGACATCCAAGGCAGGGGGGCATGCAAAGAGTGAAATTACAAAAATTAAAACGTAACTAGATGATATTTCGTATTGCAGGGATACTACCACATGCTGCATGGATTTAATGTTTCGAAACTTGTTTTTTTGTTCAACACCAGCTGTTACGCATTCAAATGCTAATCCTCGCATTCTTCAATACCAGGGCTTTATACCCCAGGTGTGCAGCTCACCCAATCAAACTGATAGTGACGTGACTTTTTCCTCATCGTGCGATCAAGGAAAAATCAAAAAAAATGGATTGAAATCGAATTATGGACGTTTAAATGATTATCTGAACCAAATTTCAAAACTATCCTATGTCAGTTTGCTTGATTTAGCTGATTTTTTGATGCATCACTAGTTTCCCGTTTCGTTTTTTGATCTGGCAACCCTGGGTGTTGATACAGTTGTACACACCTGTGCTTGCAATATGTGCATCATTTTTAGCGTCGTTGGCAGTTCAGGCCAATTGAACATAACAGCTCACACAAGCCCGTATCTGTTCTGTCCACACAGCGTAGTTGTACATACAACAGACACACAATAAGAAACGAAAGTTTTCTTGCGTAATTTATGCGCATTCTTAAATTTATTGTGTGTTTTAGCAACTTTCAAACTGTCAACCTCAGTGACGTAGCTAGAGATTTGAGCCAAGGGGAAGAACTAAGCTGAAGTAGGCCCACTAGCCAACACTCAGAAAAAAATTTGAGAGACGATGGTGAATCCGGATGTGGATGGCTACAGTAAAGCCTTAAATCACCGGAAAATACTCCGAAAAACGCAAACAAAATCAACAGCTCACTGAAAACGAAAAGAACACTAAAACCGAAATATAACCTAATTGAGGTGAGGGCCCCGTTCTTACATTTAACTTTCCAGGGGTGGCGGTTCGCCCGTCTGTCCCCGGTCAGTTACGTCACTGGTCAACCCTGTGTGTTCGCCATTCAAGGCGCATACCTTCTCTGCTCGACTGCTATTCGACGAGACATTCGTGCGGTCTGATGCTTTTGCAGTTGTGAACTGCCCTGTTGTAACCAGAGGCGGATCCAGGCAGTACGTTTAGGGGGGGGGGCGATTTCAGTGATAATTGGCAGTCAGGTATCATTACGGCTTCACCACTGTCAGAGAGATGAAGTGTGCGTCACAACACTGCTGTGACAAAACAATGGAGGGCAAAATTGCCTTATATTGCGAATGCTCTTTTCCGAATTGTTCAAAATCATGGTGAAAATAGTTACTTTCGTAACTTTTAGGGGGGGAGATCGCCTCAATCGCCTCCCCCCTGGGTCTGCCCCTGGTTGCAGCTTTGAGTGTGTTTTACTCCAATATTTGAATGCGCAGCCTTATATTTTTGCAGTTGTGAACTGCGCTGACATAGCACTGAGTGTGTTCTACTCCCCTGCTATAACAATTTGCCGGATGTTTTTGCGGTTGTGAACTGCTCTGTCTTAGCGTTGAGTGGCGCTGTGTTTTGCTGCGGTCTCCAAACTTGCAGCGCTGTTAATTTATATTCATTACAGTGACACGTTGTACAACAACAACAAAGAGTAACGAGACTGCGCGTAGAATAATATGCATGTTGTGTCAACAAACTTCGCCAAAACGGTGGTTTGCAAACATGAATATAACGTCAAATTGTACAGTCACAAACAGCGTATATACAGTACCAATAGGAACCTTACGCCACTGCTCAAAACAAGAATTTGGTAGGGGGCATAAAACCAAGCAGTTGATCCGGGCATCATCAGACCTCTGCACGCCACAGGGCTGGCTGAGAACTTGACCCAGGTGGCCTTTCACCAACCCTTTGTGATCCAACATGTTAGAACACGATTACTGAGCTGCGAAACCTGAAATTTCTGTTGTTTTTATATTCTCATCAACATGAAATGAATTTGTGATCTTTGATGTTATTGTTTCTTCTCTTGCTGCATTCGTGTTATTTCGTGATTTGAGTCACAAAGACGCATGAATAAACCATAACATACCAGTGACGTAACTGAATGGGGACAGGGGTGCGCGCCGCCCCCCCTAGCAGGCAAAATGCAAAAAATGGGGCCCCTGTTAGCTTGTATTCCGGTAATTAGTATTCTTTCGATTTTAATAGGTTTTTGTTTTTAGCGTTCTCAAAAATGTCTCGGAATGTTTTCCGGTGATTTCAGGTGTTAGTACAGACGAATCCAGTTAATCGAATAACCAATTTACCAAGATTTTTGCATGTGTTTAACCGGAACATACCATTACCGTACCAGAAAAATATCCGCAAGTTTACCGCCTAGCGATACAGGGTCCCAAATCCAGTCCCATAGTAAGGTTGCCAGACGACCGGTATTTCACCGGCCTGGCCGGTATTTTACTGCTAATTTAGCAGAGGCCGGTAAAAAGCCGGTATTTTGAAACTCAGCGCCCGAAGCCAGTATTTTGAAAACAAACAATTTGCCGTAGCTTTAAAAAGAACAAGCGCCGAATTTCTCAAATTATAATGACTCTAGTAATAAATCTTGTCAGGACAGTTCCTTCAGCAATTTTGCCCATCAGATATTTTTTTTTAACAGATGGTCCATGGGCCAAAAAAGTTGAGAACCACTGGACTGAGCCACCTGACGTCGATGACAAGCCTGTTGTAAAGTTCTCGCCACTGAGTTCGTTTAATTAATGGTTTGCAGACACAGTGACGCAAAAAACTTTAAACACGAGGCTTCGGTGCAGCATAAGATTGGCAGCATCGGGACAAGAGAAGCATGGAACACGCATGCAAGCAGCACAACAGACTTCTGGATCGGTTGAAACGTGGCCGGTCAGTAACTCACCGCCATAATACGTGCGTGCATACAAAACGCCATGAATTAGGAATAAGTGGGACTCAAGAACTTTCCCTTCCACGAAATGCGCTGTCTGAAGAAACAGTCACTGAAAGAGAATCTCAGCTTGTTCTGAAACGCAGCATGAGCGCAATCGCTCGTAAATGCGACTAAGTACTTATCACTTACACTCAGATGCAATTGGCATCGTGTGGTGTACGCAGTTAGAGGTGTTTGCAACGTATACCGGATTACTTGCCGGTTCAGTAAGAAATGCAACATGTGGCGTCTGTTGTTGTCGCAGTTTGTAAGAAGGATTTCTTGTGTTTGGTGTTTTTTGTTCATATTATTGATTTATTACATCTGTTTTGCCTAGAAATGTGATCTTTCTCCAACGTTTCCGTTTCTTAGAAAGAAGCGGAAACGTTGGACAATGTCATAATAACTTCATAAAAAAGTTCCTTAATTTAAACTTAGATTGTTTTCGTTGGTCTAGGCGAGCAGTTATGACAACAACGGAAAGGTTATGCATACCACCAGGTAGCACGGAGTGATAGAGAAATATGAGCGTATCACGACGGGTTTCGCGGTTACAGTATCTCCCTTTCACAGCAAAATTTGTGAAAATCCAGGAAATCGGTGTGTTTTTGTGAATTGTCAGAACAAAGAAACGGAAAAAATTGGTACCAACCCACTGAAAACCTTTTCTCGTCCGCAAATGGACAAAGATGTAGGGTTTTTATAAATGTGAACTTCAAAAGAGAGTTAAAACGAAGGTGCATGCAGCGAACTGCACGTTGACATGGAAGACGAACAAAAGTAGGTGATTGGTTGTTCATGTTTTTGTTATTGGCTTCCTGCGTCTGACGCAACAAATGAAGTTCAGAAAAGCGATCGAAGGAGTTTCGTGACGTAACAGTGCTGGTCATTGTCACGTATTGTTTAAGTAGCTATGGTTCGTGGCATTGTGGTCATGGAACTCTACCGTGTCATCCACACCTGGCACCTATGAGATTAAAGCACGGAGTGTGTGTCTCGTTTCTTACCTTGTTCAAACGTTCATTATGTTTAAGAAAGGAATCAAGTCAGGGGAACCTTAACATGGTTGCATCAATACCAAGTCACAATGCATAACACAACACATGCAACGCCACTAACCTTTCCAATACAGTATACTAAGGCGCACTCCTGTCCAGCGTTTGGACCAATACGAAGTAGATATTTAGATTCTATTATCGGAAATGGCTGATCATCGCCAGTGGGTGAATGAAAGAAGTCTCTCATAGACAGGGGCGGACCAAGAGGGGGGGCTCCCACCCCTAAAACCTACGAAAGTAACTTGATTCACCATAATTTTGTATAATTCGGAAAAAAAACATTCGCGATATAAGGCATTTTGCCGTCCATTGTTTTGTCACAGCAGTGTTGTGAAGGATACTTCATCTCTCTTACAGTTGGAAATCCGTTATGAGACTTGACTACCAAACGTTACTGAAGTCGCCCCCCCAACCTTACTGCCTGGATCCATCCCTACTCGTAGATGGAGAAAGGGGCGGCATCAGCTTTCACTTTGGTTTGTCGTTAGAGCGAACCTCAGACATTGCTGCACTTTGTACGGCCGTAGCTCAGCTATGACACCTTGAACCTCAGGCTATACCGGAGGAGCTTGTTTATCAATGATGATAACGTCGGCAAACACAAGGCTCGCTTTAACTGTACAACCACAGTCAGATCTTCATGATGTACTGCAGCATCTCTGAAGCGCTCATGCCACACTACTGGCTTCTAGTCAGAAAATACCGCGATTTACTGTCATTTTTGTGTTTTGATGAGCCTACAGATTCGTAAGATTCAAAACTTGAGATCAACTAAAAAACTCGCACCCAAAATCAAGATTACGCACGCACACCTTGAAAAGTGAAAGAAATCTGACGCTTCACTTGATCTCGCCACGTGACTACGCAGCTTTGCGGTCCGATCTCCATACCAAAGTGACGGAAGTCCATGTCAGTGACGTAGGAGCACTATCTTCCGACCGTGGCCCAAGCAGGAAATGCCGCCCCATTGTGTGGGCAGTGGTTTTACATTATGACGTCATCGCGCTCAGTTAACCATGGTATGATCTTTTGTTTTTTGAAGACCTTTTTGCAAGATCTTTCGCCAAATTTAGCGTCCATTGTCGACTGCTCAACCTCCCCGGACACAACGCCGCGGGGCCCAGTGCACAGCTGCAGCTGGTAATAGCTACAACATGATATCAGCAGAGTATTCGAACAACTGTAGGCTACAACTAACAACTAATATAAACAGAAAACTTCCTTAAGTTGGACTGTTTCCAAACAAAAAAATGAGATTATGAGGCTAACAACAAATTAAGAAACATGAACGTAAAAAACAAAGATTTTGTCGCATTTACTCAACAATTAGTATTTTCGAACAAACACAAGATTTGTAGTGGACGGGAGTGGGCATGACCGAAGTCACCATTACTCAACTCCCAAGACGATTAACAGGCAAACAAAAATGTTCAAAATGAATGACAGGAAACCGAAACGTAAACAAAAAAGAAGACATTAACGAAGGGGAAATGCAACTAGCAAGCGTCACTAGGAAGAAAATCACCAACAATTAGTTTATATTGAGACAATTGGCCGGTATACTTGACCACGCAGTCCTAATCGTTTTGTGAAAAGTAAATTCTTTGCGCGCCGTATGTCAATAGACAAGAAACGCAGTAGGCTATGCCAGTCCTAAGCCAAACAAATTCTGAAGCATAAAGACAGCTCGCATATTCAACAAAAACATTACCAGAAACGCACTCTGCCCGGCAAAGGCCGGACAGTCACATCAGCGCCCACACAGCAGGCGCATTCAGTCAATATGAAAAATATCGAATGAGAAACGCACTCCGCTCTGCCGGCCAAAGTTTCAGTCAGCCAAAGTGCTGCACTTTGTCAGCACAACGCATAACCGCCGCCTCAATCCTGGCGCTAACACTCCGATCACAATAGTGCAGGGCCGGCCTTAGCAAGTGCGGGGCCCGATTGGAAGCACTTTTGCGGGACCCACTCAGTGGTTTGTGCAGAAACTTTTAGGACATCAAGACATAATCATAGAAATCATGAGTTGTGGTGAAAGAGTGAGGTCCGAAAACGGCAATGCCAAGCTAGAGGTGTGTGCGGCGTAATCCCAGGTTCACTTCTGCACCGCAGCATTTCCATGTCCGTTCCAACAACATTTCCGCAACACCCAATAAATCCATGAGTTGCCACACTCAATACCTTCTGTCTCACCAGGACCTACCGCGGTGTATGCCAGGCCAATTGGCCATGTGTTCAATGAAATTAGCAACAGTACTTGATATAGTCAAGAAGCAAATATAAGATGTAAGACCTCAGCAAGCAACAAAACATCAACAAACGAAAAATTGTGGCAACAGGATATCACACAAAAACTACAAAGCTTGTGCAGCATTGTGTTATAATGCTGCACAATAATGGCAAAGGCAAATGAAATAGATAAATGGGCTGTGGAGTTGGAGCCCAAGCAACTTTGGACGGTTGCAGCCGGAGCCGAAGCCAAAAGCTTTTACATGGTTGAGCCTGAAATTTGGGTTCCGGTTACATTACGTTGTCCTTGGGCGGCAAGCATGGGCGTCCGCAGGGGGGGCAAAACGGGCATTTGCCCCTCCCTAGAAATTGGGACTGAGAAGCAAAAATTTCCAGAAAACGTAAATCAGCAGTTTAATTCCGATTAATTGAGTTATGACAGTTTGTTTGCCGATATGACAGTCACACTAGACAAGAGTCATCAGATTCACTGTTCTGGTAACATGCGGTGATGAGTTGGCAGTTGACTTAATCCGCTTCTTTGCCTGCAGAGGCAGATAGCGAAACTCGGGAGCGAATTGTTCTACAATTGGCCTTTGTTGCGTAAAAATAACGCGGCAACAAATATTCAAAGGTTTACTTCATGTTACGGTAGTAGGCCTTTTGCCGCACGTGCTTGTTGAACACAGACATCTTGGCAGGTGATGCAGGGAGACAGTGACTGCTGATAGCGGCAATGAACGTAGTTTTATACTGTGTGAAAAGAAGCATGAGTAATTCTGTAGCAGTGCTTCCACGAGTTTGAAAAATCCATTGTTAGTGTGAGCAATGTGCCTGAGTGATTAGCTTAATCCAGTGATCGGAAACCTTTCCTTATGATGGCTCAAACCAGTGGCGTAGCCAGCCCAAAAATTTTGGGGGGGCAAAATGTTTGATTTTAGGCGAATAACACTATTTTGCTTAGAAAAACGCCTCTCAAAGCACAAATTGACTATATTTTCTAAAAATTTGGGGGTCCTGGCCCTTTCGCCCCCCCCTGGCTACGCCTATGGCTTAAACCACCTTTTCAGTTGTAATTCTAGCCGTCTTTCGTACTTATTGTTTAAGGCAGGGTTCTCAAACTCAAATTTCCTTGAGAGCCAATTGAAGACTTATAAATAACCTGAGGGCCGCATTATGATAATGATTATCACGCAGACGAAACAATCGCGGTTCCTGAACCTTACTACAAACAGCTTTTAGATCTTATTTCCTGCGAAAAGTATCATGAGTTACAGACAAATCATTTCTAGCCATCTCTACGTTCGTTCAAAAGGAACGTGTTCACTCGCTGGCCGAGCACTTAAACTGCGAGGCTTGTCAGAATATATCTATACAGGCCTACGAGACAAAGTCTCAATCTCTAAGGCAGCGTGGTCCAACTACAGGACTGCCGGCCACATGTGGCCCCCGAGCTTTCTCATTATTGATTTAATGTTGTGTATATGTTGCAGTGGGGAATTTATTGGAACAAGCATAACATTTTTAAATAACTGTCGAGAGCTTCAAGAAATTAGTTAGCAAAAATACATTTCCTAAACTGAACGATTTCTTATAATAAATACTACGGCCAAAGCAAACGATACAACTGACATCTTGCAAACGTTTCGATAACAACTGTTATCATCTTCAGTGCATAGCAATGAACGATTTCTGCACACGATGTTTGGACGTTTGCAAGCACACACGTGTGACGTGTACGAGAGTAGGCTACATTTACTACTATAAAGCAAGCCCACCCTAAAAACATAAATCGAATGACAGACGAAACACTGGACAATAGTCACCGTCTTGCTACTACTAACATTAGCATTGATATTGGAACGATAGTGTCAGAGAAGCCGCGGCCACCCTCACTCATCCCACTGATAGAGATTTGTAATACTGTAAATTTCTATTTGATATTGTGTAATAATACTGTATCAATTACGCACTCTTACCTTCCTTTTCTCAGTTCTTGTTTTATACATGATTTCGTTGGAAGTGACCCGCAAGTTGTCACAATTTTGCAAAACGGCCCTCAGGTCAAAAGTAGTTGGACCACGCTGCTATAACGATTAGTCCTGTTTTCTGAGTGGATAATGAGAGCAAAGGTGTATCTGCTGTGGCATGTTTTCATAGTTCATCTGCTCAATTTTTAAAGCCTGCGTGGTGGTTTAACTTAATTTTCCACAAAATTCCTGGCTACTGCTGCCAATGAACGCATTTTTGTGACTGTTGCCGTAACACAGGGCACTTTCTTTCTGATGCAGAAGGGGTAAAACGTTTTGTGAAAGCAGATTTGCATTTCATCGTCAGCGACCTGGAAAGATAAACAAAATGTCGACGTTTCCCCCCCCCCTGGAAAAATTTCTGCGGACGCCCATGGCGGCAAGCGAGTTAACTTATTGCGGGACGAGCGTGGTTTGTCGTGCGTGTACATAATATCCTCGTTTTCATGGTTGTTCGAAGGAGGTGCATGGCGGCCTTGGACTGGACCCCTGGATTTTGAAAGTTGAAGGTATTTTTTTCTTAGTTTAGAGTTTGTAAAAGAAATTTAACCGTTGTTTGCCCCCCTTGAAAAATACTTTTGGCGACCACCTGTAACAATCCACTATTATCCCCCCCTGGAATAAATCCTTCCGACGCCCAAGTTCGCTTGTGTGTAGATCAGGGGTTCTCAAACTTTTTTTGCACATGTTCCACCATCCATTAAATACATCATTTTGCGACACCTTTTATCTATGCTGGTGTAATAATACAATTGTGGAATTAAGACAATTGTTTTCAGTTTTCAATGTACCAAATCATTATGGAGCCGAAACTCAAGCCAAAAACTTTAGATGCCTGGAACTGGAGGTTTGTATGTAGCTCTGGCTCCACAGTCCTGCTTTATGCTATTGTAGCCTACAATACAATAAAAATGCATTGCTGAGAGAAACGTATTTTTCGGGCTTTAGCATTAGCCGTGCCCTTCAGGACTTTTTCCAAGTTTAAGGCTCTGCTAATTTTGGATTCAATGGATATAATCGTCAAACTATAGGCGCTTTTGCTGGATTGATCATCTCACATACGAGGGTTTTAATTCGTGTCAGCTTAGAAAATTCCTTCCTCCAGATGCCACGGTCACTGGGATGGTCAATTGTAATTCTGAGGGCAATAAACAAATATGAAAAGAGGCTTCCTCATCAGATCTCTACAAAGGAAAATGTATAACGCTTTAAAAGACCGACCAAGTAGCAAACATTTGCAACTACGACCTAAACTTTACTTTCAGAAACCAAGTGGCAGTTACTGTTCAATCAACAATATCCTTTTGCTTAAGAGGGCTACAAAACGCTTACAACTGAAACAGAAAACAGCGTCAAAATTAAAACCCTCTCTGCCTTAACTAACTGCAATTGAAACGACTAGACCACATGTCGAAGACAATGACCACTGCTACGATTTCAGAACGAATTATGATTAATGAAAATGTTACAAAAACACGCAGTTCACTTTGATTTTCCTTAACAACGGGCCCCACGCTTAAAAAAACTGTGGCCCCACTCCGGCGCTACACAAGCAGCTTCGATGGAGCGTGTCATCTTGCGTAGGTTAGTAGGCCTAGCGCGGGGCCCGATTGGAAGCAATCGGTCCAATCTGCTCAAGGCTGGCCCTGCCATAGTCCGTTCTAACTCAAGCTTAACTCGTCGAGCCTTTGACAAAGCAAAATCAGAGATAATATCTCCAAGACCAAAATCAAGCTTTCAATAAATTCACTTTCGATGGAAAGAATTGCCACAGCTGATAACCGACTTTCGCCAAAAGCGCAAATAGGATTTTATCAATCTGAGATTATAGAAATTCCTCTCGCAACTGACAATTGAAACACCAGTGGTAAGATAAAGTTTAACGGCAACTAGTTGCTTTACTGCTTTAAAAGCCCAGCTGCAACTGTAGTGGCTGGACCTTGATCAACGAATGATGCTGCAACTTACTAGAGTAGACGCGTTTCGAGTAGATCCCGAAAGAGCGGCCATTGTTACGCAATGATGTTGAGAGAATGGTAGCGATAGCGACAAAGCGGTGGTGAGCATAACATGGCTGGAACCATGGCCAGTAATGTCGGCTGTGTCGCCCTGATTTGCCACAGAAGATTCTCACGGGGCGTGGGACTTAGCTAACTTAGCTTCATTTGTTGCGTCAGACAGCTCCTTAAACAAACTGGGAATAAAAATTTCTTCTGAAAAATTCTGAAAATACCCTGTCATGTAAGAGCAAAAATGATAATTTTTTTCACTGTCACAGATTGAAGCTTTGTCATAATACAGTCTCAGGAACCTATCTTTTTTGTTGGTGTGCAAATTCCCTATCGAGGCTTGATCAAAAGGTCCTATCGTGGTTGGGCCCCCTTTTCAGCCTTGCCTCAGGCCCCCCAACCCTACGTCCACCACTGGCAGTACAGTATGCAGTGATGGAGTCTCAAGACCTATTTTTGCAAGTCTCGGTCTCGAGACTTTGAATATTACAAAGAAATAGTTTATTAAACTTTTAACAGTTGCAAATACAGTTAGGAATCCACCAAAACAGGTCGGAAAAGTGTCAGAAATTGGAAAAGGTTGAATTAGAAGTGTTGACAACATTTTCCAAAAAAATTCGGCAAAATCCATGAATTTTTAAGTCTAGAGTCTCGGAATTTTTTATGAAGTCTCGGTGTCGTCTCGAAATTTTAACCAGGTTACGGTCTCGACTACATCACTGGCAGTATGTTTTACTTTGTAGATGTTCTTCACCATACAGCGTGGAGCAACTCCAAGAGAATGGACATTGCAAAAGATGTGACAGTCGTTCTTTGTGGCGTAGGAGACTGGAAAGGTGGGAGGTACCTGAGAAGAAGAACTGGTTGCTCAGCTGCAGCTGACGCTACTGCACCACCAGGAGTACGAAGTGCTTCACCGACAACATCATCAAGCAGTGATACATCTCCACTACGCGATGGGGACAGCGAATTTAACACCTCAGCTGCCGGGCGGTTTGAGACTAAAATCCAGCTGTTTTCACGTGTCTCTGCACCAGAGTATCTCCGCCGCCGATTGCGCTAAAGAGCTGTTCAAACCCTCAAAAGACTCGGCAGGTGCTGGAGAACTTTTTGGTCACTTTGGCCCACTTCATCTGGCCCTGGGCCCAGACCGCTAGATGGTAGTATTTCGTTCAAATTTGTATTGGAAACTAGACTAAAATCCGAGTCTTTTGATACTTTGGATGACTTGCTAGGTTTTCGGGTTCAAAAGTTATGATCTAAAACAAACAAAATAATTAATCCACTAATTAAATAATTAATTTGTTAATTTTAGATCATAACTTTTGAACCAGAAAAGCTAGAAAGTCGATCAAAGGCTCAAAAGACTCGGATTCGAGCGTAATATCACGTGAAAACTGCGAAATACTTCTGTCTAGCGGTTGGCCCCCAGGTCAGGTAATATGGGTCAAAATGGCCAAAAACCTACCTCACTTATGACGTCATTCACAAAAAAACTGAAACCCAAAACCAAAAAATTTTTTAATTGCAGACTTGAAGACTTGCCGAGTCTTTTGAGGGTTAGAACTACTCTCTAGTGCATTCGGCTGAGGAACCATGGGGTTGATAAGTCAGTTGAAATATACTCAAAGAAAGAACGAACATATACGCGGGCAGCCAAGGTGTTAAGAAATAATTTATTGCCTCGATTGTTTACCGTTCCACGTTAGATTGTTCGTTTCGTTTTAAATGTTTCTTACTTTATGTAAACACCATATTGGGCAGCAAATGTTGTACTTCCTTGTGCGTTGTACGTGCACCCTTTGCTGTAATCTTTTGAAGGAGCTTTGTCTTTCGTTCTGCACTGCATGGCATAAGCCTATAGCGATTATAAAGATGCAAATTTACTAAAGTAATGTGAGCTTTGTGAAAGATGTCTTGCTGCTGTGTAGTGTTGCAGTATACGGTGTTTCACGCACAAAGCGATTTAGGTCATTGGTGCATGGCAATATACTGTGTTTTCCTGCTTTTTTGCAATGTTCTGTTCCTTGGCAGTGTTCTTTTCTGCGTCACTAATAAACACCATCTAATGATGAAACTACAAGCTGTGTATATTACATTGAAGCGAAGACAGGGGCTAGATGCAAATCGGCAAATCGTTGCAGTTTCCTCGATAGCCAGGTTGCAGTCATGATAGAAACTGCTTTCACTACTGGAAATCAGCAATGTTCCTCGATTGCCAATGATGGGTCATAACAGAAAATCATGCATGATCCGGTGGTGCAAATTTTCGATTTTCCCAAGTTTACTCCAAGGTTAAGTAGTGGCTTAACATCGGCAGTCCTTGCTTGATGGAGGTTGGGAAAGTATAATACAACCATGATCCGATAATAAATTTTCCGTTTGGGTGATGAAAAGCTTAAATTTTAATCAGTCTGAATAATTTTCTCTCCTCATTTCAATTATCTCTGCTTGCAATAGACGACTATATTTTGCCGTCCCCTGGAACGCGCCGCCAGGGCCGACGTTAAGCCGGAGCAACCGATGCAGCTGCATTGGGCCCCGCGCCATGGTGTTTGGGAAGATTATTCATTTTGCCAGATACACTTTGCGCTTGAGAAATCAGTAGAAACGCCATATAAATTTCATTGTTAACAAAGAACGCTCTCGTGAGAACTAGCAAATTTCCTCTCGAACGTTAGTAAACGTGCTCAATGCTCGTGTTAGTGCTGCACTGTATATTTGCGCTCTACCACGATCGTAACATGGTTGACTGAACACGATGACGTCATAAAATCACTGCTCAGAGGGGCCCCGCGCCCAGGTCTTGTATTGGGCCCCGCATCTGCTAAGGCCGGCCCTGCATGCCTGCCCTGGCTACAGCCAGAGTAGCCAGTGGGTTGCTACGCAACATGTCCATGTGCAACATTTCTACTGTTGCGTGCGTATGCCGATTAATGGCCAGTCGGAAAAAAGGTAATTTCCTCATATTTCTCTTTAGCAGATCTTTTCATTCAACTGGCAAACCCTGTGCAATGCATTGCTTTATAAAATCTAGTGGCACGCATGATGTTATTTTTTGCCAAACGATGGATTTTTTAATTTTTGAAAAATACACCTTGAAACATATTCTTCTTTAAAAGTGTTTGATTTCCTTTTGTCCAGGGTTGAAACGAATAGCAGAGTTGTAACTTAATTCAGGATTTCATCAGTGAAGATTGATCTGATGCTGAGAGTCTTTCAAAAAGTTTTCTCGACAAAGCAAATCAACCCAAGCGTCTTATTTTGAATTGGACAGTCTTTGCGTCATAATAAGCGTACCTACTAGGAACTGGACATGTGTGTCGTGGTTCACATGTGACCGGAATGCTACATAGAGACAGACAGACAGACAATTCTTGTTTATGTTACATTGCCAACGAAAGGACCTGGAGGTCATCAGGTCAGCTGACCATGGGTCAGTCATTATGCTTACTCACTGTAACAGCAGCGATACACAAAACACAATTGTAGAAAATTAGCGGCGGCAAAGAGAAAAATATTAATAATGTTAAACTGGTGTTTCAAGAAAAGAGGCAACAACAACAAAGACCAAATAGATACAGAACATCCAAAACACAGAACGTTTACAAGGCACGTAGCGTATATCAAGACCATAAGGATTAAGTTTGTTCACCAAGATCAAGGTGTTTTTTAACTGTGTTCGAAAACTAGTGGAATCCAGTAGCTTGATATCCAATTTAAGAGACCGCCATGCTTCTACTCCCCCATACTGAATTGATTTCTATCCGATATTTGTATTTACTGATGGTTTAAAGAAATTTTGATTGAAGCGAATTCGAGTATGGTAACTATGTGATGCTTCTAGAATCTGGATATTTAAATAGGTTGTCAAAAATTGTGAGCAATGCTTTATGATGGAAAGAGTGGGCGATTGTAATTAAGGCCAGTTTTATCATATCATCCAACGTCAAATTTGGAGGGATTTGTATAAGTCTGCTCAACACACATTAGAGTTTGTCGCGTTTGGGGAAAGATTTTGGAAAAAGACGATTTATTGCATCGTTTTTCATTAGTTCTACACCCAAGGTCATAAATGAAAACGTTAAGAGATTTTTCCACAAATAGACAAAGCGACGTATGGCCATGATTGACTTAATATTACATTGTAGATATTTACGTCGCTTTGATTCAGCCTGCGGTTTCTTTTTTATTGCTGTTACATTATTTTGTTTCACAACTTACTGTACTTTCCGTTATCTGCTTTGCCTTTTCAACGTTATTATCACTGCAATCACATCGCCATGCAATCGCACGCGTTCGGTGATTTCTACTGCTTCCTGTTCTCGTTGCCATCCGCACTGATGAAACCTAACTGTTACGGTAGTTGCCTGGAAAGTCGGTGTCGTTTTTGAAAAAGTTTTGTACAAAGACTTTTATCATTGTTATCCTGTTGGCTTGTTCTGCAACACAAGCACTGCCACGTCACTGCAGATCCCATCCGCGCACTGCAAGCTTTTGGTCGCTCGGCGCGAGTGCGCAACTGCATGTTTGCGCCCCGGAGCTGACCTATGTGCCTCTTAGGTGCGCAAAAGAGAAAAATAACAAATGCAATGAAAACCCATTCCTCTTTGTATTCTGTCCGCTGGTGGCAGTAATGCGCTTGCGACCAGATGTACGAACTCAAGAGACTGAGACCAGAATTGGTTACAAAATTTCAAAGAGCGACCATTTGAAAATAAGATGCCTTCGCTTTCTTCTTTTTTCAAAATTACTGACGAGAAACATACTTTTACTTGGGTTATGCTGAACAAACTTGAATGTGTTTTGAGGATTTTCTTCAACAACATGATATGTAGAGTAAAATGATATGATTACTTTATACTGGGAAGATGTTTCTCTGAGTACCAACTTATTGACACCTACTAAGCTAATAAATTGTGTTACTAGTGTAAGCCAGTTGTCAGTAAAACAGTCTATTTGTAGATGTTAGCTTGGTAGCTGTTTTATCTGTGTTCTGATTATTAAACAAACAAACTGTACAAGTTTCGACGTGGGAACCACAAGCTTGAAACACACGAAGCTAATAATTTGCAATATGTTTCCATTGTAAGCCAGTATAATTAATCTGTTTGTAAATCTCAGCATGGTAGTTATTTAACTATATTCTGTTATAGGCGTAGCCAGGGTGGCGATGTCCTCCCCACAATTTTCAGAATATATAGTCATTTTGTGCTTTGAGAGACGGTATCCCAAACAAAATACTACTGCTAGCCTAAAATAAAAAATTATGGACCACCCAAAATGTTGGGCTGGCTACGCAACTGTATTTTGATTAAACAAAATCCGTTACAACCAACAAATTTCGACCAGGGCGCCAGAAGCTAGGGAGGGCCCGATGTTGGTCTTCGTAACCCCTGGTAAAATTTATCTCAGAGCTCCTGCAGGGGTGAACAACCTACTGCTTTCGATAAAAATGTATGCGGCCGCACACATGCAGGGGCGTAATGAAGGGGGGCAAGGGGGACGTAATTCCCCAGGCGCCTAGTCACAACGGGGGCGCAAAATCGCTGCGGGTGGCGCTGAAAAGTCCCAACAATGTCACAAATACTTTCTTTAATGCAGTACATTTGCTTCCGAAAGATCTCAGGTTCAAACATGGGGACGCCAAACTTACTCCTTGCCCCGGGCGCCATCTAACCTCGTTAAGCCCCTGTACACATGTCATTTAAAATACAGTATAAGATATAGCGGCCGTGCATTAACAAAACTCTTTGTTTTCTGTATGAAGATACTTAGTAGAAAGACGGCCAAACAGACGTGTGAAAACAGGCTAGGCTCAGTGTGTGGAAGCAGAACAGAATCAGTGCAAAAAAAACTAAATCTTGAACTCACTGGCGACCGTAATTCATAACAATAAACTTAATGCGGTCGTCAATACTGAAAATGTGCACCCCTGGTTTAGTGCAGGCTGAGCCATGTTCCACAGTATAGCATTGGTGCGTTGTCTTGGTTTCTGTTTTCTCCAGCATTGACTATGCGTAGCAATATAAACCATGCCTGTGCTACGTGGTGGCTCATGATTTTTGTTTTTTCTAAAAAATGACTTGCAAAAACATTTTCAAACCTTGATCATAATAATTTCAATGATTCTGCGAGCATTCCCATACGACGATTTTAACCTGTTATAGCTGGTGTGTTGTTTCAGTGTTTGTCACCTCCCCGTGTTGTATGTGCTTATCATTTAACGCTTGTTCTGTACTGCGATATGACCATTTTTGTGTTATTCGAGTACCCTTATGATATGGACCATGAGTCTGAGGCAAAAAAGTGAATACCGCAGTCCCCACTTCTTAAAGTCCACCTCGGGACCTGACGATTTGGGCTTATAAATAAAGCGGGTAGGTTTATTACCTGAGGGACAAATTTTCGCCACTCTCATGCGCATAAATGAGTATGGCCGACTGTACTATCACTAAAAGTTGCTGAATTTATTACACGGTGAATAACATTAACAGGTAACGAGCTATTTTCTGGACCGGGGCCGCGTGTCTACCTCAGGCTTATCAACAAGGAGCTTTCCAACCTATGGAAGATCCCAACACCAGAGGGTCACAATATCTCTGACCAAATCAAAAGTTCTAGGTTTACTATTGGCTTTAAAGGGATCAGCCGATTGGGTTCTGCTTTCAGTTCAAAGTAACTTCACTCCACAGGTGAAAGCAGCTAGGAATCAATCATAAATTTTTGCTTTTGATTCCTTGCTTGTTTCACCTGCGGAGTGAAGTTACTTGAATATCTCTGACCCTTTCAGTCCAGAGGAGCTTACTACCGCCCTCAGGCGCCTCAGGCCAGGAAAGTCTCCGAGTCTGGACTCCATCTTCCCGGGGTTTATACTCCATGCCAGGCCGCCTCTCAAATCTTGGATTTGCGATTTCCTCACTTCCTGCATGCGCCAACTCAATATTCCAAAGATCTGGAGAAGAACACTAATAGTTGCAATCCCTAAGCAGGAAAAACCATTGGGGGGGCCAAAGAGCTACCGCCCCATATCTCTGCTGTGTGTCCCCTTTAAAATCCTCGAGAGACTCATCTACGCTCGTGTCGAACCAATCATCGACCCACTGCTCCCACAGGAGCAGGCGGGCTTCCGACGCGGGAGGTCGACCGTAGACCAGGTCACCCTGCTGACATAGGACATCGAGGATAGCTTTTCGGCTAAGAAGGCCGGAGCTGTGTTTGTCGATCTCATAGCAGCCTACGACACTGTATGGCACCGTGGCCTCACCTGCAAGCTGCTGCAATTGCTGCCTGATAGACAGATGGTCCACATGATCATGGAGGTGGCTGGCAATCGCAGCTTTAAGCTTACCACCAGAAATGGCAAACGGAGCAGATTACGACGCCTCAAGAACGGCGTCCAACAGGGATCTCTCCTGGCACCTCTTCTCTTCAACATCTGCATCTCTGACCTGCCAACCACCGTCTCCAGAAAGTATGCACATGCTCACGATCTTGCAACCATGTGTGCTGATGGAGGTTGGCCGGCAGTGGAAGCGATGCTGTCAGAGCCGGATTAAAGGATAGGGGGGCCGGGGGAAATTTTACTGAAGAGCCCCTATGACAAAATTCATGACGTCGTCGTTTGTAAAAGTTATGTTTTCGCTGATTAGCAAGGTTCCGGTTTGTTTTATCCTGTAGTCGAGAATGTGCTTACTCAAATTTATACACAGGTAACTCCGAGAAGGGAATTTGTTATATGGATACTAGGGTGTATTTTGGCTAAGAAAAAATATTTAACAGACTACAGAGTGATTCAGCAAGAAACAACATTCACCCGAACAATAAGCACAAACCAGAGATTACAAACAAAAACACCGGAAAAAGAACATGTCAATGTGGCCAGTCAGGCTGAGTGTGAAACTTGTTTCCAAGCTAATGTCTTGATTTTCACTTTAATTTTCAGGTCCTCTGGTCAACGCCACTGCTTTAATTTGCTAGAAAAAGCGATTCAGTCGTGGCGTTTTCGATAACACTGCCAGATCCTTGCGTTTTTTCTTCTGAGAAGCTTTGCGCTTTTCATAGCTCGCCTGATGCCCTGATGGCATTACAGGTTTCGGCATCGCGCTGGCCAGTGGCGGATTAAGGGGGGTGCCGACTGGGCTACAGCCAGGGCCCCCCGACTTTTAAGGGGCCTCCAATTCCTAAGTCGGTAAAAAGTGTAGGCTAACATGTGAACAATATACAATACGCTGTAAAAGATACCATCGCCAATTGGAACTGATAAGTAGGCGCTTTTTTGCTCAATCGTTGAAATTGCTTCGTTGACATAAAAGTAATTGATCCTTTGGCGTGTTGATTTGTAGTTTATTCACTCACTAGCAAGTTAGTACTCCAAGGTCTAAAAATTAAGGTATTCCATCCGCTTGATTTTGAGCAGAAAAATGAAATACTGAATTGCAATGAGTGCAGTTATTATTTTTACATATCAATTTAGGACATATCAAACTAGTAGGTAAGGTTAGATTAAATTTTGATTAGGTTAGTTTTAAGGTTAGGTTAGTGTTATTTTGGTCGGGAATCTGGTATGGAAAGCTGATTTTTCTGAAAATAACTCTTAACGAAAAATTTTAATTACCTCAAAAATATTATTTGGATCTTATGTACATTGGAACTCCGCCAGCCAGCACGACTACCCACTGGACGGCACTAAATTGGTCGCGTAGCGGGACTGGGATGGTCGCGTCCGGCGGCACACATGCATTCCTAAAGGCTTCATGCATTATCGAAATCACTTCATTTCTACAATTCCTTCCTTGACTGAAAGTTATTTAGCTTTGTCTTACGTGCTGCCATACCCCATCGTTACTGTATTATAAAATCACACAACGGAAAAAGTCGATGTCGGCAGTACAAATTCCAGAAGAGTTTACAGCAGGGGTTCCCAACCGGGGGTACTCGTACCCCCAAGGGGTACGAGATTGAACATCAAGGGGTACGAAGATCCTTGGGTCACAGAGCAGCTTATATATCT
>Ga0210059_1005012_pt1 | contig 21308 bp, 15 predicted proteins | sample Ectturendosymbi2_FD_188042 | JGI IMG/M metagenome (GOLD analysis project Ga0210059, IMG submission 188042) | Ecteinascidia turbinata endosymbiont from Florida, USA - Sample 2 (SPAdes) (version 2) | ecosystem: Host-associated > Tunicates > Ascidians > Unclassified | place: Key West, Florida...
CTCCCGGTCCTGTGTGCCCCGTTATTCACGACTTGTGAGGCGATGGAGTTTGCCAAGACGGGGCACAGGCGAGAGGAATGTCCAGACCTGCCAGTGAGTTTATTGATGGTGCTTCAGTGCTTGCGACTGGAGTGCGAGAAGTCGATGGAATTGACAGCTTCTTCCCATCGCTCCTGCCTCTTCTGTTCGAGTCGTGAAAGTAGGGACGAACCGGCTGTATCAAAGTCAGTCCGCACTGGGGCTCGTAGCAAGGAGCGATAGAGGGTCTCGCACTCTTTGTCCCAAAATGGCACAGATTTCTTCTGACGGCTACGTGAGATACATTGTTTAGCCGCAGGTAGCAGGCTTTCGCAGAGTTTGTGGCATGCCTTCTCGATGTTTGTTTTGTCCGAAAGCTGACAATCTCTCAACGGACGCATCAGTAAGAAGGCAAAAGCGGTTCAAGTCAGCCTTGCGAAAGTTCCAACGCTTCATTGGATCGCTGTAGGCAGGAACTTTGAGCTTCTGTGGCATAATGAGAGGGGGTCGGTGTTGTGACCTCGGGTACTTGCCTAGAAAATGTTTCCCAGGCAGTCGGTTGTCCTGGCCAACACTCGCCAAGGCCAGGTCCGGGTTTGTTCCGACGTTCCATTGGTGAGAGGATAAACTGGCTGCTGCTCCTTTTGGGCTATATAGGAGCCTGAGGTTGTTAGCTGTTGCTCAGGACTCCAGGCTCTTACCGTCAGGAGATGTTTTGCTGTATCCATAACTGACACGCTGGCCGTTGAAGTCGACAACATACAAACTGGGGTGTAGGAACGTCGGGATGGCCGTTGGCTTGGTGTTAATCACGAGCACGGAGGTTTGTAGATGTTAATGATCTTATATACTACGACGTCTACACACAACTACTCTCTGTTTGCTCGGGAAGCCAATCGACCAGTGACCATTCCAACCACTAGTGAACTAACGTGGCAAGACCGTGCTTCCTGTTCGGGACTGACCCAGCTAGTGAGAAGTTGGGAATTACTAGCTTGTCGGCAGTTGCGCAGTGGGTCTCCTTTAAGACGATTATGAATGCCTTGTTCTTGTGGACTAGCTGTTTGATAACGCTGATCTTGTTTGCGGTGAGCCCCTCGGTGTTCAGCTAGAGTATGCTGGGTCTTTGGTCATCTTCGGCAGCAGAGATGCTGCCTCGCCTTGAAAAGGATGTTTTCCTATGCAGTCCGCGCTGAACACATCCAGCACGGGTAGCAGCGGTTGCTCTGGTAGCGACAGGTTTTGTAAGCATTCCAAGATCTTCTGCAACGGAGAGGGCCACGTGAAAGCACTTGTCATCCTGCCCAGTGTTCCTTCCGATCCACATGGTCACTAATCTTGGTAATGACAGAAAGAAGACTAATAGAAGTACAAGCGCCAGATTTTTGCGAAGAGTTCACGCTGTGACACTGTGCGACAAAGTGCAAAGTTGCGTAATTCGTAAAGTCCTGAATTTCGAGCCATTGCTGGTCTTACCAATCGAGAGGTCCAAGCAACGTTGATTCCACCACGTGACCACATAGTCCCTGGAAAGGTTGGTGAAGAAAGTCCTGCTGGCTACAATCACGGGAAAGCGACCCAGGTGTCGTCCAAGGACCAAGTGGAGTGACTACATCTTCAACCTTGCTTCGCTCAGACTTGGTGTGGACCCAACAGTATTATCCTTCGAGTGCTGTTGCTCCCACGACCATCTTGCGAGGAAAGCAGGCACGAAATTGAATGGCAAAGTGCGTTACATCTTGTGCGGTTTGCAGAAGCTTTGTAGAATGGTCGTTTCCACCGATTTTCTTGCAGCAGTACTTTTTGGCGTAATGGCATAGGCTTAATCACGAAACGTTTCGTGTGACGTCATGAAATACCCATTATGGCATAGTGATGTCATCATTGCCGTCACTTTTTTTCAGGAAAAGAGAAGATATTCTCCACCAGGCCCTGGCTTTGTATATGGGCTGTCTGAAGTTTTATTTCTGTATTTAGTTAACACCAGGACCCTTTTCTCGCCTGCGCTGCAATGGTTAGAAAGGTAAGGTTCAAAATTTTATACTTCCTCAACAATACATCTGCATTTGGTGAGGTGATAGGTGGCAGAAAGCATACATGGTGTTGCAAGTAAACTCTGAACTCAGAAACGCCCATATCTGTTGCAGCAGCTTGATGAAGTTAATTTGGTGAAGTTTATTTCATCCCCTGCGCTGCGATGTTGACTGTGACAAAATTGGGTAAGATAATTTATAATAACGTCCATTTCGTCTTGTTTAGTTTCGATGTCGAAACCGCGTGGTTATCAATTAATTTAGAGACACATCAATGGTTTAAGCAAAAAATAAGTATTTTGGAACAGTGGAAATAACGTAAAGGAAAGGATTTAACCAACTGACCTCACTTGTAGGCCTATACTATTGAGTGAAACTATACTTGGCACTTCTTATACTTCCCCCAGAACGGCTGACAGCGTTGCTTTGACAGAGAATGAAAAAATTATCCCAGACGATTGATGTTTACAGACCAGTTACATTGTCACACTGGCAAATATAGTTTCACTGTTTATTTAGATAAGACGGAAGATTACCTAATGAACAGAAAAGCTATTGAACAGTTTACAGTCATTTTCTGTGGGTTGTATTTAAAAGCATTGAATTTGCCAACAGCACTAGCATTCTTCTTTTGTCTGAGAAATAGTTTGTGTCCTCCCAAACACAGTGAAGTAAAAATGTTTGAGTTATAATCGTCTAATTCTGAGTTTCCAGCTCTGAAAAATCACATACACGTTACACATGTAACCATGAGAAGCAATGCGGTCGTATGAGCGGGAGAAAAAGTTTTACTGCGTCACAATAAATTCGGAAACAATTGTGCCATATGTTGTTCATGTGGATTCCTTCTCAGCCTCGTATGTGTCTGAAATGTAACACAATGTGTGGGTGTGAAGATGTTAACATTAACAATTATGTACAATTTCTTGAACTAATCCACTTCTGACACCTACGATATTTCTGGTGATGGTGATCGAGCAGGTTCATAATTGAAATTTTTTCATGTTTTTTATGTGTCGCGTCACAAGTGAAAATAATTATGAATATTTTTGCATGTTTGACGGGTCGATAGCATGTAGGTTTATTTCAATTGATTTGTTGAATTCACGAAGGAAAAGAAACCAAAACACACAAAAAATTTGCACATTGTAAGCACGCAAACACAATAACAGACATGTTTTCGAGTTAAAACAAGACCAAATCAGTGTCACTAAAGCACTGTAGGTTTATACCACATGAGCCACAGATGAACACCATCGCTGTAAGCATAGCATCTAAAGCCTCCCGCACATATATACAGACAAAGATAATGTACATTGCGAAAAAGATATACATAATGACAACACAAGAAGTGGTAAGTGGAAACGACCATTTTTCTACACATCATTCTTTTCAGAGATGGATGGTAACAATGCTTTGCTTATTGTAGAATTACATAACTTTTTTCTGGAAGCAAGCTGATAAGGGGCATGGTGGTCGACAATGTTATAAAAAATACTAATAAAAGTTTTACAAGCGGTGTTGATATCGCCCTTGTTATTATTGCATTTAAGACCACAAAATCACTGTTTACATCTTCCGTGCAAGATGACTGGCAAAAGTTTTTAAACAACGAAATTTGGGTAGGTACTTTTTTCATATCTAGGTTGAAAAGTATTTTTTAACAAACCTCGTCGCATTCTTGCTGTTCACATGCATCCCTATACCCCACAGAAATGTCTCAGCATAGGAAATTATTAACCAAGATTGATGGTGAAATGTTCTTTGTAGTGCTTGATCCCACGCAGCGTTAATCAGTGATATGACTTTGAAACATTTCACTTCTCTCTCGCAAACTACTTTTTTGTCTCCAATCGATAAAAACTTATTATTTGACTGTTGATGCCGGAAGGGAATTTTGCTACGGTAACTTTTCAACCTTTGTAGCAGAATTTACTATGTTGGCAGGGGTGGGAACATGGACACATGTGGCCGGCGTGACCAATTAATGTGGCCTGCGTCCGAATTTCGAATATAAAAGTTTGATTACAGATTGATGACTTGTTTTGTGTGGGTTTCACACTTCTAAAAATTTGGTTAATCGAAGTGTTTGTTTAGCAGTCATAGACAATCTTTCTTAGATAATTCTAAAAAGTTTGCAGGTAAACACAAATCATTATGATTTCTCATTTTGCTTGATCTACTGCTTTGCTTTTAGGCAATGCATGTAAATGTTGCAGATTTGATGTAGAGGACATCTGAAAATCAGATAATTTTTCATCAAATTTGGGTTAAATCTTCAACCCAAATGCTGATTAGAAATATATTGTTGCTCATCATATTGTTTTATTTTTAACTCAAAAACAGTTTGTCTGCATTCAGAGTTTCTTTTCGCATAGTGCGGTTCGAGACGCATAACAAAGCATGTCATTCAATACGTGACCCCATGATCCTCCCATCCATTCTACACACTTCTCATTACGATTGTTAGGCTCTCCTCGGTACCAAAATAGGTTTTCACCCACAGTTCCATCGATCCAAGCAAATCCGTTTCCGTTCCGAGTTAAGCCAATCCATGTTCGAGAATTTCCAATCATAAAATTTCCAATGGCGCTGCAAAGTAGCAATTTGATGAATAAAACAGTTGCTTGTTTCATGCAGGTCAATAAAATTGTCATAAACCTTTCAATCACGTATGATATTGATGTGGTGGTGACTACACCAACCAACAATCTTGAATTTTAATTACACATATCTACTTAGTACTAACACTTAACATCGCACCACTGTTTTCACATGAAAAAAAGGCCAGTCTATCACAAATTTGAGTGTAACTTGAAATTGGCAGCAAACGTTCACGTTGGCCAGGCTGGCAAGAAAATGTGCAAGGCGTCAAGACATATTACATATTTCCTGAATAAACATGTTTCTCTGAGTAAAAATTTCTTTCAAATAAATATGAGAGGCGTGGTATGATTTCTATGACTTCCAGAACAACCCGACATTTACAAAAACTCTCAAATGACTCAAAACCTTTAACAACTAACATCACATTTTTCAACACAAAGTAAACTGTAGAAACCTGCATAGATACTGTGTCTAGAAAAGATACTGAAAATAATTTTGAAATAAGGTTTGATACGAGCATAACGTACGGTTAAAATGCAAATGTGGACAAAAATGAACAATACATTGTTTGGCATATATTTTACCAAATCCATAATGCACTAGTCATGAATCGCATGAACTACAGCTTGTGTTAATGTAGGATGCGTTTCTACCTTAATGTAATAAATCTTTCCCAGCCAACAAAAACTAATAAAAAGTACATACAACAAAAAAAGTAAAGTACAGTAAAGTCACTACCAGTGTTGGAGCGAACTTCATGAGATTTTGGACCAGTGCTAGGGAACCTGTGGCACGCGGACCAAATGCGGTCCCCTTAACGTTTTATGGCCCGCATCACAATTTTCGTTGTCCTTGTTAGATCACAACATCGCGTCAAAATGACACTCCATCATAATCAGATACTTGTAAGTTAAGAGAAGTCTACCCCGCTCCTCATAGTTTTCCGACCAAAATGAAGCTGGTGAGCTGTACTTTTTGATTATATCAAAACGTCTTCTTCGTTTGGTTTGTGTTTTGGCAATAATCGGGAAATCTTTACAGCTCCTTAATATTTTGTGGGTATATCACCTAGAGCCGGGGTCGGTAACCACCTTTCTGTCATCTGGTAGGCCTACTTTTCCGCGAGACGTTTGTCACCGGTCCGAATAGAAAAAATAAACTATGTCCACAATAAAAAAATATCTTACTAAAGCGAGATTTTCTGTAATGACAGAAGCCAAGACTGTAGCAGGAAGCAGACCGGACATAAGAAATACACTGTGTCACTGTCTACTTCACCCCTAGACAGGACCGTCCCGTTGCATAGAAACAAGCTTAAGGCTCCAACTAATTCAGCGTTATGGAGAATAGCATTCAATTTTCATGCAATCAACACTCGTTATTACATTTTGTATGTATTTATATACAGCACCCGGAGGCCGGTCCGTAGAAATAATGCTTACCGGTACGTAATGCGAAACAAGCTGCCAACACTGAGTACAGAGAACTTCAAATGTCGATGATTTATTAGTTTTGAAACCCAACAATAACACAACAAAATTTTGACTTCTAGTGTTTCGTAATTTTGAAACCAGTAAGAAGGACACTGACTCTCAAAAATCTGTCATGGAATTTCTAGGCAGCTATTTTTCTGATCCTTCATTTGCTATTTTGTTTAATCTTGATTTTAAGGCAAAGCTGCCGTCTAGTCTGACTCATAGTGACTGCAGCAACAGCTTAGTACCTAACAGTAAGCCCGCAAAAAGCATGACAGGTAATCAAACAATGAAAACTGTACATCTTGCAGATCGTGCACTGCGTTTCCACAAACAAAAAGGTATTAATCCTAATGTGGAACTTACGATCTCACGCTGGCCGATAACAATCTTGGACCGGCAAGATCTCCACCTTTGCCTTGACAGTAAGTTCTTCCTTCTTGCCAATAAGACGCGGTTGACTTAAAATGATACTTGTATCCGTTAAGGGGGTAAAACCATTCACGATCAATAAAAGCAAGATATTCTGAAATTGTGTAAAAAACGATTTATCAAATTTGATTTTTTTATTCACAGCACGCCATTGAAACCCATGGCACTTTTTCCGAAGTTTGACTTTGGAACTCCTTAATGCCTTGAGCATTTTAGATAACGCATATTGCATACAAACGGAAATTCACCTTAAAAATTACGGAATTTTAAGCATTTTGTCGGTAGGGTGACGGGAACGGAATCATTTTCTAAATCTGATTGGGTGAAGTTTTGAATTTTCTTGCTTATGATCTAATTTTTTAAGAGTAGATTGAACAATATCTCATCAAAAAATGTTATACCTATCGGTTATGAAAAACAGTTCCATTTTAGAGCCATAAAGTCTATACGTAGGATATTTTGTCTCGGTTAAGTACGTACATAATAACCAACTACCAAACTTTGTTCAGATACGTGACATCAGCCAACATACTGTATATAACACGTAAATAACTCACGGAGGCTGACAGGAAGTATTAGCGCAAATACTCAATTTTCGTTATGTTTAAATACCAAAAAATCTTCTTCGGTTCGGTTTCCGCATCCTGGGCGCATTGCTAATGTTTAGATTTGTGCTTGGATTAATGCCTAGTAAACACAACTAAAACGAATTCCCTAAACCGATAACAGTGAAAATATTTTATAAAAACTTGCTTGTGAGTTGAAGCGACTGTGGAAAATCCTTAGTGGTATGTTGGAAGCGGATGTTAAGGATGGATAAATCTGCAAAAAATTGTATATGAAAATTTTAACGCATTGTTGCCATTGAGCTTGTGGCACAATGAGCGTGATCTGCCAGCTTCTACAAAAGTGGCAACATGTGGTAACCTGTTGAGAAAATGATGTGGTGGAGACTCCTGTAGTAAAGCATGTAGAGATAGGTGTTCACCTATTGAGAACATGATATAATGAAGACTCAAATAGCAAAACATAATATCATTGAGACAGTTTGCCAACTTCTAAGAACATGATATAGTGGAGACCCCAATATTCATTCATTTTTATGCCCGCTTTTTCTCTGCGGAGGTTCGCGGGGACAAAAGCCCTAGCAGAACCCGAAATATCTCACGATCAGCAGCAATATCAGGTTGTTCTGCTGGGTCCACACCATGACGAGACCAGCAAGTTCGGAGATGTAGTCACTCCACCTGGTCCTTGGACGACAGACAGGCCGCTTTCCCGTGGATGCAGCCAGCAGCACGTGCCTGGCCAATATTTCCTGGGGCATTGTGCACACATGGCCAAACCAACGTAGCTGGGATCTCTCGATTCGGATGATAGGTGGCTCGGTAATCATGATTTGATGAATTTCACAGCTGCCCACATATCACCGAAGTGTCAGACCGTGAACTCTGCGCATAAATCCCATCTCTGCCGCTTTCACTTGGGATAGTATTGTTTCAGTCATTATTCAAGATTCATTACCGTAGGTGAGAATCGGAACAAAGACCGATTTAACAAGTGACAGGTTTTCGGTGTTTTAAAGTTGCCGTTTTGTCACCACAGAGCAATAAAGCTCACGCAGCACTGCGTTTTTTTACCAATCCGGATATAAATGCCCTTTGTTCTGCCTTCCATCACTCGTGAATACCATCGTAAGGTATTTGAACTTCTCCACCTGCTGGAGTGTAATACCGCCTATTTGCAGCATACACTGGATTGGGTTTCTGGAGAGACATAATACCTTGTTTTTTTAGTGCTGACTTTCATTCCGGCTTGGTCGCACGCAGCAGAAAACCGCTCAAATACATGTTGAAGGCCCTGTTGAGAAGTTGCTAGCAGTAGCAAACCGTCTGCAAAAAACAAACGGTTGATCCTTCAGCTTCCAACAGTGGCACCCTCGTCGACTCGGCTGCAACTGCCCATCCAATTCATATAGATTGTGAAAAGGAGTGGTAGCAGCACACACCCTTGTCGGAGTGCAACACCCACGGTGAACAGTTGTGATTTAACGCCGCAGACACGGACACAAACTTCTGACCAGGATTACAGTGACTTGACTTGACGGCCAGTAAGAGGCGGGCCCGTCACCACCGTACTCCAGCAACACGTACCAAAGATTTTCACGAGGAATCGGGACGTGTGCTTTCTCGAGGTGGACAAAACATACGTAGACGTCTTTGGCATACTCCCAAGATTTCTTGAAAATTTGCTGTAGAGTGAAAATTTGGTCTGTAGTGCTACGGCCGGGACGAAAACCGCACTGGGCATCATTCAGATTTAGTTCATTTATTTTGCGGCATCATTTTCAAGTTACTTGACATACACTTTTCCAGGGAGTCTGAGGAGAGATAGGTCCAGGTATTTGGTGCATTCACTCCCATCTCCATTTTTGTTTATGGGGATGATCACCCCAGTTTGCCAATCTTTCGGTGCCCTTTCAAGAACATCAGGCCACCTGACAAACACGTGTCAGACAAAGAACATCCTTGTTAAGGCTTTGTGCATTTCAGGCCGGATTTCATCGCAAACTGCAGCCATCCAGCCTTCAGTGTTTCGACAGCTAGGAGGACTTCGGCTAATTAGCGATTTTTCTAAATTCCTCATCAGTGTAAGCAGAATCCTTTGCTTGCTTGTGACTTTAGGTTGAGAGAGTTCAAGTGGTGTCTAATATAAGTCAGAAAACCCGTGTTGTGCAGAAGTATGTAGTTTACTAGGTGTGCCAGTAATTGACTTCGAGCCTTCTCTTCCAAAAACATACGGACAGCTGGTAGCAGTTCCATGAAACGATCTAACACCTTTCCGCGATTTACCCACCAACGTCCTAAATCATTGCGACAACATATTCCGCGAAACGCTTTCACTAATGAACGAAATTGTCTATGTTTCCATGCCTGTGCCATAACAAAATGGACTGCTTTTGTTACATAATTTTATGGATTATAATCCATCGTCGCTTTAAGCACCCAACGTTGTTCTTGATGCAAAATGCATTTTATGAGAAGCCTGGTATCTCAGGATCATTTCTGAGCATGGAAAGAACTCTTTTTTCCTTTCTTACCACAGATGCAGCCCCATCGGTAGTCACAGAAACCAGATATTTTAAGTTGATGGGTTTTCCTGGTCAATGAAAAACTCATTAGCGCAGAGTGAAGGATTTTCCCCCAGATTTAGTCTGACAATGATAACAAAGCCAGCATTTTTTTCTGAAAATTTGTCTCATGCCCTTTTGGTCCCGAACGTGCTAAAATTTTGGCGCCGGAATTTTTTCCCAAATCTTTCAACCATAACTCGCCAGCCGATTGAGTTAGATAGTTGCTGAAAGCCTCAAAAGATCCGGTTAGACTTGTACTTCCGATTTAAAAAGAATTGGTCCGTTTTGGATTTGGGGGATGACATAATAAGTGGAGGTATAGGTTAAGGTGTATTTGGCTAAGGTTACCTGACCCTGGGCTCCAAACCCCTAGCGGTAATTCTTTGTTTGTTTTTAAAAAATAAAACTAGGCTAAACTTTGCATCTTTTAAGCCCTTGATTGGCTTTCTAGCGCTTGTGGTTTGCAAGTTATGACAAAAACTCTTCAATTAATTAAATTCCCTAGGCGATTAATTTTCATTATTTGTTGTTTCGAGGCTTCGAGGCATGACTTCCCAACCACGTACGCTAGAAGGCCAATAAAGGGCTCAAAAGTTGCGAATTTTTGCCTAGTTCATTTAATGAAACAGAAACAAAAAATTGCACCTTGGGGTTAGACCCCAGGGTCAGGTAACCTGGGCCAAACAAGCCTTAACTATGCTCCCACTTAATATGTCACCTCCCAAACAACCTCAAATTCACAACTTGTAATTTTTTTTTAATTGAAGGTAATAGTCTAACCGGATATTTTGAGGCTTTCCACAGCTCTCTAGCTCAAACCGCACAGACATCGCGCAGCTTGTACTTTGGGTGCGCTTTCAACCCTTTAATAGTCCCACAGTTCTCTAGCTCAATCGGCTTGTTCTCTAGCTCAAAGCGAGTTATGGTTGAAAACGTTGGGGAAAATCTTTGGAATATCCTTGCGCCAAAATTTTGGCTCCTGCGAGACTTGAAGGTTTGAAAGCGCACCCAAACTACAAGCTGCGCGATGTCTGTGCGGTCGGTTGAGTAATCAGGAGCTAGACTGAAAACGCTGCACTTCCGAAGTCTTTCAGCAGCTGCGATAAGAGATTGTCTAAAATGACCTTTACTCGTGGCGGACTTGACGAGGGGCAGAGGGGCGAATCCCCCCTGGAAAGCTAAATACAAACACCGGGCCCCAACGTAGCTTATTTTTGGGTTTTAGTATTCCTTTGATTAATTGCTTTTTAGTAGGTTTTCCTAGTATTTTCCGGTGATTTAGGGTTTTAGTATAGCGATCCACATACGGACTCAACATCATTTTTCACATTTTGTCTGAGTATTGTATTCTACTGTTTACTGCAAAACCGGGTGCGAAACAATAAAAAACAAACGCTGTTTGTGAACACGTGAAAGCATTCCCAAGCTTGCAGTTCGGAGGCCGAAAAAACCCTTTAGGTTATATAGTCGCTACTCCCAGAAGCTCGCAAGATAACAAAAAACAGAGGAAACGCATAAAACAAGAAAAAAACAACAAAAAATAAGGACAAAAGTTCACCAATATTGATTTAATAGATGCTCCAATATAATGCATAAAACAATATAATGCATAAAACAATATAATGCATAAAACAATATAATGCATAAAACTGTTGATTATGTATTCGCAATTTGACAAGGCACTTTTGAAAATGAAACGAATTATTTAGTACCGCGATAGCCAATACTTGCGCATAGTTTTTTGAGTGGCGAAAAGGTTAATTTGTGTATTCCGCATTGATTTCTCTCCATATCACTGCTCCTTTGCAAGATATTAGCTTTTTGCCAATATTACTATGGACACTAGGAATAAAATAGTTTTGACTGCTAGCATATCTTGTATTATAGTTATGTAAATCCGATGATCTCTGGAACAGACTATTATAAATATTTGGCAATAACCCGTCATGAATTTGTGCATTAATTTGTCCAATTCTAATTTATATATATCCTGCACTTTCAGAAACTTCAATCTCTTATAAATAGGGCTTATCTGCGTATCATTATTACTGAGTGTTGGCCAGTGCACTTTCTACAGTGGCCAGTGGACCCCTTTGAGCTAGGTTTCTCCCTTGGCTCAAACCTGTAGTTACGCCACTGCCTTTACTCTCCTAAGTATCGTTGAATCAAACACTTGCAGTTTTAAAATCTGTTTGATGATGTCATCCTTGTTCTTAACTTCGGAAAAGAGTGAGTTAGCACGGTCAACAAGGTCGTTCTTAGAAAATTTCCTCTGCAGCAGGTTTATTTGTTTTTGCAATATTCCAAGCGATTTTTAATGAGCCTTATCTGTCACATTGTCATTGCTTTCAACAATCCTGTGGAAAATGAATTGCTGGGCTTGAAACCATCGAGCAACGTTTGGAGTTTCTTTCTCCAGAAATTGCTGTCAGGTGAATAGATGTCTATGAACTCTTGATGAAGCTGTTCAAGATTGCGTTGCAGCATTGCTCGCTTTGTCATAGCAACTGTTTTTGATAGATGGGCTATTCCGTGTATCTTCGCGAAAGCAAATTTAGTGACCCATGCAGGCTTGCAAACCCTGTTTTCCTTTTCTTCGACGCCATGGTGCTTTGACAGAATAGCCCTCTTCGCAATGAAATGAGAATTTCAAGAATTGCTCATGCTTTGATTGTGTGTGTTCTGGGTGCTCTAACTCAAAAATTCGTTTGTGCCGATGTTATGTCACACTTTCACCCTACCGCTTGTGTTTTTTCATGTGATCGCTTCCGCAACAATTATGTGTATGTACAACCGGGCACATCACCTGTTGGGTACCTCTGCACTACTGCATTGCTAATTATAATTCCCCGACGACCAAGGCAAAGCTACGATATAACTTCCAAGGATAACGTGGTTAGTGCTGTATTCTTTCAGCAACACCTTGATTTACACCTGAAATAGATGAATACAATCCCATGAAACCGATTGTGAATATACTGATATTCACATAAAAGTAGTTCCAGATTCATTCTGGAAGAAGTTCACATTATGAACGATACAGTCATATAAAGTATTTATCTAAATAACTTACTTTTACTAGTATCTGAAAGTTTCAAGGAAGTTTCCCATTGAATGTCTGAGAGATTGTAATGCTTATTATCCAGAATCTTCAATCCTATAAAATATTTGTTGCTCTGAAGTGATTTCACACTCTCAGAAACAAAGTAGATATCACAATCTTTGCAACGGAAAACAACTATGATAGTGTCACTGTCTATTGAAAGAAATCCTTTCTCAGCACAGAATCAGACACTAAGATCTTACAGAGTATATGCCTGTTTATATTAAACCAATCGAATTCCAGATTAAAAACTTCGTTTTATCTGTTTTCAGAAAGCTGGTTTGGCAAAGCTGCTGCCCATTATAAATGTACACTAGACGTGAAAAATTAATTATCATCATAGGCGTGATTTTTATTAATCTTCGGTACACTCGCATTACGTAAAAAATTTTGGAAAATAATTGAGGACCATTTGGTTCCAATTGATTGTTACTTATCCTGACTCTGTGATTTCTTCACCTATTGGCACTAAATTTGTTTTTTGCTTAACAAAATAAAGATTAATGTGTTCTGAGTTTAGCAACATCTATTTTGTCCACAAAATTTCAAACACCGCTGTTTGAACATAATATTACATTCTAAAGTTTTTAAAGTTCAGTTTCATTTTCATTATTTTCGCTTTTTGTACTCCCTTGGGAGCAGGGATGTGGAGCCGGAGCCAGAAATTGATCCCAAGCAATTTTGAAAGGCTGGAACTGGATCCAGAGCCAAAAACTTTTAGATTGTGGAGCCAAAGCCGGAAATTTGGGTTCCGGCTCCACAGCCCAAGTATGAGTGACAAGCGAGTTGTACAAATAACACAATGTTTTTCAGTTTTCAATGGACTAAATCATCTGGAGCTAGAGCCCAAGGGCGTAACGAGGGGGGCACAATTCCCCGGGCGCTAATTCATTATGGGGGTGCTGAATCACTGCGGGGGCACCGAATTACTGAATTACGGGGGCGCCGAATTACTGGGGTAGCCGCCGAAAAGTCCCAACAATGTCAGAAGTACTTTCCTCAGTGCATTAAATTTGCTTTCGAAAGAGCTCAGGTTCCACTATGGGGGCGCCAAACTTCTTTTTTGCCCCGGGCGCCATCTAACCTCGTTACACCCCTGCTGGAGCCAAAAACATCTAGATGTTGGTGCCGGAGCTGGAGCCAAAAATTAGATGCCTGGAGTTGGATCTGGAGCCTGAAATTTGAGTTCCGGCTCCACAGTCCTTCTTGGGAGTGTCTCGAATTGTCTGCAGTATCCACCTCTGTTTGCTTGCGCGTTTGTCCACGCAGCAACGTTCGTGGCAAATGCTGCATTGGTAGAAGGTTAATTGCAGCATCGTGCGTAAACCTGTTTCTTGCACTTGCACTTACCCATTAACGCGAGGCACAAGGTTGGTCAGTACATAGTGCCACTTATCTGGTAGTGTTTTAGTAAATTTTGAAATCTGGAAGACTCTGTCGACATTTGACCTACACTGCAGCCTCAAACACACGCTTGAGCCACAAAGCTGTTCTCACCACAGCCGAAAACCAACAAAAGTCAATTTAGAGCGGCTGACTGCGAGCAGCCCTTGTGAATAAGTCGCCCAGCAAGCATTGTTCGGCGCAGGTGGTCGGCAGCCTACAGACTGCAGGCTACAATTGGCCAGCGCTCTTGGACTATAAGTTACAAGACTTATTATAAGTTTTTAGCGTTTCGCTTGAACTACCACGATTTTTGAAATTTATCTCCTGCGTCAGTACAAATCCAACATTTCTTGAATGCTGCGTTAGCAGGAATTTTCTCTCCGTGTCGCTGAGAATTAAGACCTCTAGGTTTGCTGTCGAGCTTTCGAGGAATCAGCCTTCCACACTATGCTTTCGTAACTTTGCGATGATTCTGACTGCATATACTGTATTTACATTTCGGCAGTAAGACGCCGCAAGGGCGCCGCAGCTGTATCTGATCGCAGTGTTTTCGCAATGTTACGAAAGCAGATCATGGCAGGCTGGTTCGTCGAAGGCTCAGTAGCAAATCTAGAGGTTTTAATTCTCACTAATCCGGTTGTTTTTACGTCAAATTTGAATTTTACAAGACATTTTGTGCAAACTTGAACTATTTCACAAAACCAATCATTTACAAATTCGAGCTTTTGGATTAGGGTTAGGTTTAGCATTAGGGTTAGGGTGTTGTGTTAGTGTTTAAGGTTATGGCTTAGGTTTAGCATTTAGGGTTCAGTGTTAGCGTCTAAGGTTATGGTTAGCGTTTAGTGTTGAGGGTTAAGGTTTTCGGTTAACGGTTAGAATTTTGGGTTAGGGCCAGGGCCGTCGCCAGCAGGGGGGCCAGTGGTGCCCGGCCCCCCATTTGAAATCGGCGCCCCCCCATTTTACGTTTGGCTCCCCGGTTGCTACATACATCCAATACTGTATTTTAAAAATGTGGACCCCCTTCTGGTTTTTGGCCCCTACTTCTGGTTTTTGGCCCCCCTGCTGCAAAATCCTGGCGACGGGCCTGGTTAAGGCATAGTGTTTAGGGTATAGGGTTACATAAAATTAATAGCCACCTTAATCCTTTATATCTGAGAAGCAATCGACATGTAAAGAAGAGGTCACATATTTTGCAGAGATCAGCAATTTCGTTTTATAAGATTTTTTAGTACTTTCAAAGCGAAAACACGATGCGGTCGTTTAAACACTGCCAAAAGTTTATAGCATTTACTTTGGAGTTTAAGCAGGAGTCGGAGTCCAAAACTTTAAAATGATTCGGAGTCGGAGTATATTCAGCCGAAGCAGGAGTAGAGTCGGAGTCAAAACTTTCAGACTACGTACATCTTTGGTGTGTTCTCGAAACTACTGTTCGCGTACGTTCGCTAAATCTTGCTTTAGATTTTCATCACTTCACCAGCAAAGCGTTTGCAGGTTACAACTTTCAGGGTGAAGATGCGTAAATTACGTAAGATTGACTTCTTAGTAAATCACCTTGAGATCCCATTCGATTGCGTCATACTTGTGGAGACTTTGTTGCTGAAGCCCCTACTGTGTTAGAAATTCTTCTAAGTCAAAGGAAATGTTACAATTATCTTGAAAGTGTTAACAAATAAATTATGAATAGAATCCCATAAAAGTTTTTAAGCTCAAAGCTATTTTAAAAAAATTCCATATTCATTCTAGAAGTTTACATTATGAATGATAAAGCCATGCAAAGTACAGTATTTATCTAAAAAACTTACTTTTACTACTATCCGAAACTTCCAGGGCAGTTTTCGATTGAATCTCTGAGAGATTATTGTGCTTCATAACCAGCATCTTGAAATCTAAAAATTTTGTTACTTTAATATGACTTCATACTTGATGAAGCAATAATGTTCAGAATAATATCTTTGTAATCGACCCAACTGGGATGCCGTGGCCTATTTATGTAAAAGCAGTCATATTCCAGATAAAAAATTTTTGATCAGTTTTCAGCAAAACTCATTTTGCAAAGTTTCTGACCATTCAAAAGGTAGACATGAAAACCAACAAATATCATATGCGTGCTTTAACTTAATCTTTGGAGTACGCACACTGTCGATTATTATTTAGAAAATCCTAAAGAATGACGACAAGCCATGTTATTCTGCTGTTATGAACTATATAGAGAGTCACTTTTATTTTCTCAGATCTACCAAAAATTTTATGAATTAATCAAATTTTAATTGTAAAACAGGAATGAAATAGAATTGTTTTTACCAAAACAAACCGTTTGTGATGTTGCGTAAGTATGTTGCTTTCAAAACATCAGATTAAAATTTACTAAATCTTCATGATTGATTTGAACTATTTAGTTTCTATCAATAAATTTCCATCATATCCTTGTTTAGGTCGAAACAAAAGTAAAGTGAAAATGTTGATCAAGGAGGACTCTTTAATTAAGGAATAGATCATTACTTCTTAAAAATCAGTATAAATATTTACAAACCTCTTTTGATTTCGGTTAGTTCCTTTGAAGTATTCTGAACTAACTTCTGCAGCTGCGTTTGTTGTTCAATGGTTCTGTTTAAAGGAGTCTGCGCGACACAAAGTATTGTTAAGTTTGTTCCTAAGAATTTCCCATGGAATTAATTGATTTGTCGTTTTTTGGTCATAATTTACCAACCACTAATCTTAGATAGCCAATTTAAGACTCTGCAGACGCGTATATTTGCCTAATATATTTTAAAAGAAAAAACGTGTTAATTGCCACTTGAATTTTTTCTCGGGTCCTGACTACGTCATCCAACAATCCCTGACCTTCCTTAGTCGTGGCGTTACACCAAAAAAGTCCAAATCCAAACGTACCCGGATTTGTTTGTTTAAGCTTGGAGCAGAACCGTTGCCAGAAAGTTTTCAATAGGAGGGCTTTGCGGTTCTGCGGGAGGGCTTTGCGCTTGTGCGTGGGGGCTTGACATTATAAAATTAACCAAAATTCTACCTATTTATAGTCTTTCACGTTTCAATTTGGGGGGTTTGGAGCTTTGCTTGGGGGGCTAAGCCCACCAAAGCCCCCCGTGGCGACGGGACTGGCTTGGAGACCTTCTGCTTCTTTAGAGAGTTTGAACAGCTCTCTACCTCTATCGGTCGGCAAGTCATGAGTGGACAAATTTCGAAGGTTTTATATTTTATAACAAAGAAATATCTGGAATGAATGCTATTGTTGCTAAACAGTGACCATGGTGTAATAAAGAAGACTTTAAAACTGGATTGCTTCGTAACCAAAGCGTGAGCTTCAAGGCATATACAGTGAAATGTATTGCATATCACTGCCATACTTACACATTTAGTTTCAAATTTGTACGAAAACAAAATCTGCGATATTCGTTTAAGGTTACGGCAGACACTGCAGACAAGGTTAAGTTATATTTGCAGGACGTTAGGGTTATGGTTTTTTAAATGAAGGTTATATCACCATTTGGTGAGATGCAACAAGCTGGTGCACCAGAAACAGCTGTGAAAAGCATTACTCCATGTTTTTACCAGCCGTTAGTGACTACAAGCGGTTAGATACAAGTTTGTATTTCATAATCACCAACTACCCATGGAGGTTAATCCTCAGGTAAAAGTCTGCGATGACAGGAATTCCCTAACTCTTGCACTACACACAACGTTCTGTCATGCACATTTGGTAAAACATACTGTTGTGATCAGGTTCGACTAAACCTTGAAGTAGGATAGGTTCCTTAAATCAGTTTCGTTGATTTGTACTCAAGTGTTTCTGCAACATATACATCAAAGATTTACTTAACCTGAAAAATTTGGTGCAACTTTTGGAATTGAGGGGGCAATTGCTCCCCTCACTGGTTACGCGCCTGCTCATGGATGACTTAATTTGTCGCTTCTGATTAGCACTTTAGGTTTTTCAGAGTAAAGTTCATAAGCAGTTGTGCGCTCAAGCGCTGATTTCCACTTGTGACTCGCATTGGTGTGTGGAACTTCGCTTTCAGGAAGTTGTCAGCTGAAACTCTTCAAACAGTTTAACGATTTTGGTGTGTTTGCTCACTTAAGTCCATGCCTTCTATTCTGCTGAGCTTAGAGTTTGCATAATTTTAATTTATTAGTTTTCTTCATCTTTCAAAAAGCGCAGATTTAACGTACTGGATGAAGACCTTGAATTTCACTTGCTGCAACAAGTTTATAAATAACTACTGTAAGCTTGGCTAAAAAAATTTTTGACGAAAACGATTTTTCCCATTTAGTACGTTTTGGTTGTTACTTTTCGAATTAATTCACATATTTGATTGACAAACAAAAGAGGCAAGCTTTTATAAAGCAAAATGTTCCCGAATGATAATCTTCTTAACAAATAAAATAAAGTATTTTGTGTTTAGTTTATAATGGATTTACTGGAGCTGATGTAATGAAAACAAAAACTTTTAATCACCCATTGTCAGTCAAAGAATGAAACCAAAACCTGGTCTGTATTGCCTAGATAATACATTTGAAAGCTCACCATTCAAGACATAGGTGTAGGTGCAGGCAATTTTTGGGGATGCAAAGGATATTTTGCCCGAAATGCCCCAAAATTGCCCGAAAAAATTTTATGCGATAAACTTTCTTCCTACAAATTTTTTGTAGCTCTTGGTACGTTCCATTTTCCTCTACCATGTTGCCACAGACTTAAAAATAGAAAAATTGTTGCCTGAAATTTGGTTCGTAAGAACCCAAATGAAAAACGTACGTTATAGTCTGCGCAAGAACATTGTCAGAAGCTGGTTGACTCAGAATACTCTGAGCACCTGCCTCACAGTTTTGAAGTTTGGCCATTCACATTACAGCTGTGTGGCTGTCAGCAAGAAACCTCACACCTAGATGAGGACATATATGCAGCATACTGCATGGCAGAATGTGTTCATCCATAAACTGCACTTAAAATGAACAACGCAGCTTTTCGGTACTTGCCCGGCATGAACTCTACTAATATGAGGTATGTGCCCTGCAGCATACTCGTTTGCCACAGTCCGAAATTAGTAAAGAACGTAAACTAAATGTCATTTTTTGCCCGAACCTTTAAGTGAGTCAGTTACTCATCAACTTTCATATATTACGACACGAAGTTATTATAAATACTTTGTTGATGTTATATATAGCTTATTTAACGTGTTTTTTATGACACAATAAACTTTTATTTATACACTCAATAATAAAGAAATATAATTTCATTATTTTTTAAGTCATAACTGCTTTGCCCAAATGTTATGAGATTTTGCGCAAATTTTCGACAAATCAAAACTTTCAGGCGTGCGCTTACACCCCCTGCAAACATCGCACAGCGTCTACACCACTTATTCAAAATCAGAGACAAAAACACGACAATCAATTTAGAAAAGCCAACCATCACGTCATACTGAGATGTTGCTGCACAAGTCGAAAAACACAAACATGGAATAAAACAAACCATCACAAAAACTTTAAGTCCCAGGACCAAAAATGCAACAACTCCAATGACAACGATCAAGAGAATAATTATGAATTTCCATGAAGTTGAAGAGTTCTTCTTGGCATCTGCACAAAAACGGAAAGTAAACTGTAATGCAGAGGTCTCAAACACGCGGGCCGCATGTGGCCCGCGATGCTTTTCGGGAATTTTCAAATAATTGACATTTCGTTGCCAAATGCCTTGAAAAAGGATGCCGCGAAATAATGGAACCAAAGCTGAATGATACCCAGTGCGTTTTTTGTCCCGGCCGCAGCACTACAGACCAAATTTTTACTCTCCAGCAATTTTTTGAGAATTCTTGGGAGTATACCAAGGCCGTCTACACATGCTTTGTCGACCTCGAGAAAGCATAAGACCGGATTTCTCGTGAAACGCTTTGGGGAGTGTTACGGGAGTACGGTGTTGACGGCCGCCTCTTACTGGCCGTCAATTCTCTCTATTCCTGCTCAGAAGTTTGTGTCCGTATCGGTAGAGTTAAATCACGATCGTTCACGGTTGGTGTTGGACTCCGACAAGGGTGTGTGCTGTCACCAGGGCCGGCCTTAAGCCGATGCAACCGACGCAGCTGCATTTGGCCCCTGGGGGCCCCGCGCCTCTGGGGGCCCCGCGCCATGGTGTTTGAGTAGATTATTCATTTTTTCCAGATACACCTTGCCCTTGACAATTCAGTAGAAACGCCATATAAATTACATTCATAACAAAGAACGCTCTAGTCAGAACTAGCAAATTTCCTCTCGAACGTTAGCAAACGTGCTCAATTGTCGTGTTAGTGCTGTACTGCATATCTGCGCTCTGCCACGATCGTAACACGGTTGACTGAACACGATGACGTCATAAAATCACTGCTCAGAGGGGCCACGTGCCTAGGTCTTGCATTGGGCCCCGCATCTGCTAGGGCCGGCCCTGCCTGTCACCATTCCTTTTCGTAATCTATAGACCAGTGGTTCTCACATTGCGTGCTTAGCTGTCTGCTCGTGTCTCGTACAGTAAAGTGCAGAGCGGTGTCGCGAAACAGGTCGTGTCTGCCGGCAATTTGTTGCGTAGCACGTGAAGTGTTGTCTGGCTGCAAAATGATTTGTCTCTTTCGATGTATTTGTGACTATAACGTACGAACCACAGTTGCTACAAAAAAATCTGAAACATTATAAGAAAGTTAGTTTGTACCTCCTGAACTGATGTCATTTTCGGACTTTAGTAACGTCACTGTGACGTGTTACAGTGCAGAAACTGTAGCTCCCTAATTCTTAGATGCTATTTGAAGAACAATTTGCTAAAACATTTCCAAACGAATTTGTTGAAAACAGGGTACCGTTTTTAATACAACAGTTTTTTTACAGCAAATTTTTGGAATAAACTTAAGAAATTATCGCTTTGTTTGCCTGGAGTGTGGGCGAGTAATACAATGAATTGTAATACACCAAATAAAACAATGAAATGCGGGTCGCCAAAGCCAACAACCAATTGTGGTATGACACATGAAAGGAAAGTAAATCACACATGTTTCAGGGAGTGATATTCGTTGAAGCATGGTATCATGCAAAGTCAAACCCCACATGCAGTATAGCGTTTGTCACGCCTTCTGCACAATTTGCACCTC
>Ga0210059_1005013_pt1 | contig 21304 bp, 14 predicted proteins | sample Ectturendosymbi2_FD_188042 | JGI IMG/M metagenome (GOLD analysis project Ga0210059, IMG submission 188042) | Ecteinascidia turbinata endosymbiont from Florida, USA - Sample 2 (SPAdes) (version 2) | ecosystem: Host-associated > Tunicates > Ascidians > Unclassified | place: Key West, Florida...
TTGGCTTGCGTTGATTGTTTGCGACGTGGCGTTGGTTCTTTGCGCCTCCAGCCTTGTTCAGAAGTCGCTGTTCGGTTGACATCGCTCATGTTGTTTCATTCACTGTATGTCGCTTGATCGTTCGCTGCGGACTCGACGAATAAGTTTAATAAAGCCTTCATTAGGTTACATCAGTGCTAAAAAGAGACCAGCAAAAAGCCAAAACAATTGATTGAAAGCCAGAACCAAACTTTATTTGTGATATTGCCCTTCATTTGTCACAGAGAAACATATGAATTACAAGAAATAATAAGAAATATTTTTCAAAATTGCGATTAAGTCTATTTTGGCATTGTATTGAAGCTCATTACTGATACTTTGACTTTTCATGGTTTGTGACTGTGAGATTGCACACTTTGGGTACAATGGTGCTACAGTTTGCATACTGATCCAACGATACATTTCTACACCCGTGCGAGAGTCATCTCCATTCACCCCTGTACTTAGGAAAGAGCCCTTCCACTACCTCGACATCATTGTCGCATTTATGTCGTGGAGACACAGACCTGTCTGCAAGCGTTGAGCCTGCTTAGTGCTTTCAACCCAATAGGCATTACACAGTGCACATATTTCCAGTGATTACGGGAAAACTTTATTTCGAAACTCACATCCCTCAAATATAACTTACAGCAGAACGTAGGTGTCGGGTCAGTCTGATATATCATTTATCAAAAAAGTTTTGTGTTGCCGAAAAAAAGGGAATAGTAATATTTACCTTCAGACGTAAATTTTTCAGCTCAAAAGCCAAAAATGAAACATAAGGTCAAACAAATTTCTTAGGGCCAACCAACTTGAGATGATGCCAAAAGGCCAAATGCAATTTTTTAGGCCAACCAATTTGAAACGGGGCCTAATTTACGAAGTTTCACCTAAAAAGGTCAATCGGGTAACCCTGAACTGCCTCTGCAGGCAAAGGAGCTGGCATGAGGGATCTGCAATCTCACCACTGCAACAAATAAACACTCAACCTGGCTTATGTGCAGTGTGAGTGTCATGCCGGCAAATAAACTGTCATTGCAAGAAATAAATCAATTAATCGGAGTTGAGCTAGTGACGTCAAGTTTGCAGATCCCTCAATCGCAATTGAGCTAGTGACGGCAAGCGCAAGTTGCTCAAAATTCCTGAATGATAAAAAAATGTATATTCAATGCAGTTAATTCAGGGCAAACTCTGTTTACAGGGAAAGCGGAAGTTGCTCAAACATAGTGATTCATAAAGAATATTTCAGTACAGTGAAAATTTTCTGGGCACTACTGTTTTTCAGGGCAAGCGCAAGTTGCTCAAAAACCCTGAATGATAAAAAAAATTCAATACAGTGACAGATTTCAGGGCAACTCTGTTTTTCAGGGCAAGCGCAAGTTGCTTAAAAATCCTGAATGATAAAAAATATTTCAATACAGTGGAAATTTTCAGGGCAACTCGTGTTTTTCAGGGCAAGACCAAGTTGCTCAAATATCCTGAATGTAAAAGTATAGCCTACTCAATAGGCCCTACAGTGAAAAATTCCTGGGCAAACTGTTTTTCAGGACAAGCGCAAAATGTTCAAAATTGCTGTGCTCTTGGTCTTTAATTATTGCGTAACAATAACACTGCAATAAATCTTCAAATGTTCACTTCAAGTTACGGTAGTATACTATATTTGCCCAATTCGTCACCTCAAGGGGATTAGAAAAAACTGACGAATTAGGCGAAGTGACGAATTACGCAAACAGGTGAAAACTCTATCATAGAAGCTCGTACGCATACATTACATAGTGCTCTTATCTGCAGTAACATACAAGTTTATGACGTTATGGTTGAATACAACAATTAATTCCTCTGCTTTATCTGGACTCCTCAATTTAATCAAGCACTTTTGAAATCTTTAATAAACTTTTCCGCGTTCTCTCAATGGGGAGTCGGGTCGCGCTTCGCACCTCATGTATAAATTCGATAAACAAATTGCAAGGTGCAACAATTCTCAGATAAAGATCCTTAATTTGTTTGAATTCCCACACGTACTAGCTGCTTAGACATCTAAAGCGAAACTACAAATGACGAATTAGACCAGGGGTTCCCAAACTGGGGTACATGTACCCCTGGTGGTACATTTGCCTATCTGAAGGGGTACATTTAAGGTTGGCAATAGAAGGAAAAATATGTTTATAAATTATTCACTTTGCATTATTTATACATATTTGTCCAAATCGTTTCATGTTACTATTGGGATTAGACAAGGGGGAGCATTGAGTCCATACTTGCTTGATGTATATTTAGATGATTTATCTCTTGAACTAAACAGCATTTAATCCGGGTATATTGGTGAAGCTTATTGAACCACTTAATGTTTGCAGACGATATTTGTGTGTTTTGTCCAAGTGTACGTGGGATGCAAAGAGTTCGCAAGAGCTCTTCCGACCGTACACATGGTAACTGCTCTCTCACTGTTTTGTGATGATTTTCGATGATGTGTTTGCGGTAAGCTAGCAGCATTAGGAAAGATTTAGCTCAGGTTGCTTTTGACCTAAATGATCGGTTCTATTTTAGTTGGGGAAACCGTCAACATCATCAACAATCTTAAAGGAGTTCGGGTTGGAAATATAGGCTACTGCTGCTAGTAAAGCTGCGTAAAAGTGAGTTGAATGTTTGGAAGAAGTACTGCACTGGATTCAATACTTAACTGCATGTGCAGCTCCGTTTTTTTGTTTTTACATATATATCAATATGACATTTGGTTCGACTTGAGCGTATATGGCTGCTGTGCATAACCTATTGCATGTTTTTGTGAACGTTACTGAACAAGATATGGATTTTGGCCCTCGGAACATATAGCACGTGATAATACTATCACCACATTCAAGTTATTCAATGAAAGAAAAAAGAGAATTGTGGCAATGAGCAATTTTCAGTTTGTGAACGCCAAGTATTTGAGAGTTAACATCGTGATTACGTTGGCGTGATACAGTTTTGCAGACCCGCGTATACGAAGTTCTTCAGCACACACCCTTAAATTTACCTGGAACACAGTTCATCAATTCTGATTCGTTTTTGTGAAACTGTTCCGTGTAATGTGAACTTACCCGTAGATCCAAGATGTGCAAATTATTTCCAATCTTGCAAATGTTCTGGTAGCACAATAGAAAATCGACGTTGGTAAAAGCAAGTCAAACGTTTGCGTAAAATCAGGTTTACAAGTTTTGCAAGTATTTTTTCCAACATGTCCGATTGGGGAACAAGGTTAACGTTATTCAGTGTTTGCAAAAGGGACCAGAATCATTTTGACACATTTCAAAATAAGTATAAGCTTTCAACATTTTCAATCCTGGAGTATAAACGGTCGTTCGTTCAGAAAGGCGTTTTTCACCTCTTAGGTATTGCTGCTGAAACAAAGTTTTCCTTGCAAGTATCCGGGCATCAGGTGGTGCAGTAGAAAATCAGTGAGTCAAGAACGGAAAAATTACGGCAAAAAGCAAAGATCTAACATTCGCTCATTAGCAATAAAACCACAGGAGTGCTGATTGTTGCAGCTAGCATTTGCTTATGCGCAATTCAGTTTTCATTCGCTTGTCGTGCTTTCACATAATTTTCAAGATCTCATTGAAAACATGTCGCATTTGCCAATGTAATTTTACAAATATTTATTCTGACGAGTTTTCGAAAATCAATGTGCTTTTTTCGTATCAGGGCAAACATTTTTTGAAATAATCTCTCACGCCGTTTTCAAAATTATTTGCAAAAAATTCTCATGCTAGAGTAGAAACAACGTAGTGTATATCATTCCAGCGTGTAGTTGACAATATGTTGATCTTGATGTTCTGAGGCGTGCAAAAAATTGATAAATTGCGTGGCTAAGCTTCTCGTGTGCCGTTGAGTTTTCTTCATTGCTTTTCCTATATTTTCACAATTATTTTTTCAACAACTGGATCAGGACAAACCTCTACTTTCTGCAAAGTAAAATTGAGCATGCTGACAAAAACTCCATATCTCTGTACCCACCAATTCTGTCGCATGGCGAAAAACATCTGTCGAATGAACTGACATATAGCGCTGCGTCTAAATCAGTTGGTATTTTTGTCGTTAGGTGGTGAATTTGCTCTGCAACCGAAATAATTTCACATTGATTAAAAAAACTCTTTGGATTTCTCAAGCATTTTTATGCCTGAGTAGTCATCTTTCACTAGGCACTTCACTTAGGAGTCAACATATGCGGTCGTTTCAATGCTGTTTCAATTAATATCTCTTACAAGGCATGCAAAAGCAAAAAATCACCGATTGTTGTGCAGAACCATCTTGCAAATGTTCAGAAGAATCAGATGTCTCTCAGCAACGGCATAATGCGGCTTACAACTCGCATGAACAAATATTTTGCTCTCTGTATTCTGTGAAAATAGTTTGCATCAGAGGCGATTCTGTCCTCAAGAGTCCTATGTTGTACAAAATGCTTTCACTTCTGTCGCTGCAACACTAGTCGTAGCCTATTTTATTTCGTTCAAACCAGAATGGAAAAGTTTTTGTAACTTACCTTGTTAATGAAATGTCGCATTTTTGCTATATCACACGTTCTTTTTTCGCGTAGGCGTAATGACGTTTCTTTCATATTGCAATTAATTTGGGGAAATGCTATCTTTGTAGAAGTGGTGGCAATATAAGTTTTACTTTGAGCTTCGTGGCACGGATTGTACTAAAAACTGAAACCAACTGCATAATTCGATTTTTTGCAATCGAACTAATTTAGTTTTATAAAAAGAATATTGTGTTTGAGAACCGTCAAAAACAATATTATTACTCCAGTTAACAATAGCGTTGTGTGTTTTCATTACCAGTAGTATTTTTCGTAGGTACTTACACGGTCACAAACCTATAAAGCAACAAAAACTTTGCATCTGTAAAATTTTCAGGTTTTCACTGAACAAAATGTGATGTGCACAGGCTCACAGCAAAGTTGAATAAAAAACGCAAATTTGACTAAGCCAGGGGTTCCCAAACTTTCTCTGGCAAAGTACCCAGTGGCGTTCAAAATACCGGTCTTTTACCGGCCACTGCTAAATTAGCAGTAAAATACTGACCAGGCCGCTGAAATACCGGCCATCTGGCAACCCTAGTGTGCAGTGACTATATAGTGATGAAGACCCATTAAGTTCCGAGGTCTTCGATGACTGTCTGAGGAAGTTCTCCCCAAAAACTTTTGAAAACCGTAGGCCTAATGAAATTTGAAAAGCGTTAAATATCAAGCAACCGAAGCTCATGCAATCTCAAAACAACGCATCAGGGTGCACCGCTTGGGAACCTCGGGTCTATATATAAGACAAAAGCAAAAACACAAGTCAAAAATAAGGACAAAACTGTTTTGTAGGAAACAGCCTATAAAAATAAGGACAAACATTAGAAACAAGGTTGGCATGGTAACTTTGCCTATAACTGTTTGATTACCATTGGCCCAGCGGAGCTAGGAACACCTCCACTTGGTAAATTCACTGCAGTACTCAGCGGCGGTTTTGACGCCTTGCAAATTCCTCCATCACAAAGTTCAAAACTATGTTGACTTTTCTTTGTATATGAATCGAGGCTACTCCGTTGAAACGGTCCTCTCGGGTTGTGGTGCGGAGAAACTTTTTCAGGCGGCGCAAGGCCGAGAAACTTCGTTCAGGCTGACATGTTGTCACTGGCAGTGTAGCTACAATTTTTAGGAGCCTGAAGATGTTAGGAAATACCTCTTCATCACACTGGCTCGGTACTTGTAGCGGACTGCTGGGCAGTTTCGACTGGTCGCAACTGGTGAATTGATTTACAACGTATGGAGCTCCGAAGGTACTGGCAATGGCGTGGGCAGATCCTGTTTGAACAGCTCAACCAGGCTGTCAAGGTGGTGGCGCCATTCATGAGTCTTCCTCATCACTGATGGAACAAGGCATAAGCCCCTGGGGCGTAACAAGGTTAGATGGCGCCCGGGGCAAGAAGCGAGTTTGGCGTCCCCATGTTCGAATCTGACGTCTTTCGGAAGCAAATACACTGTATTGAAGAAAGTACTTGTGACATTGTTGTGACTCTTCGGCGCCCCCGTAGCAGTCCCGTCACCACGGGAGCTTAGCCCCCCAAACAAACCTGCAACGTTTCATCCATCCTCCGTGGAACTCCCCAACACGATGACGTCCGTCTTGAATACTCTTCCTGGTGTCTTCCACCAGTATCATCGCTCGGGTGATGTCGATTGAGCTTTCCTGCAGCATGACTGTGAGGCCCTTGATGTAGTTTAGGTAGGATACTGCAGCCCGTGACCAAAGCCACCAGGAATGACCCATTTTCTACAGCTGACAGACTGACAATAGACTACTGGGATCGGCAATGGTTTTACGATGCCATTGCACTGTGTCCTCTTTCAGCACGATATTTCTAAGATTTTTTTCGATGATTGGAAACAGTTTGGCAAAGGTTTCCATGGCTGTATGACTATACCTATCACGGTAACATAATTTAAAAAATATTGTACAGTAGGTTGAACAAAATATTAATTTCGAGACCGCAGAATATGAGTCGATGAAAAAAGGATCTCATTTTGTTCTGAGCTGAATTTTTGTCCAAACATTGTTTCTGGCAGGCTGATCCATGGGCGTAGCCAGGGGGGGAAACGGGGCCATGGCCCCCCAAAATTTCTAGAACATGTAGTAATTTTGTGCTTTGAGAGGCGGTATGTCATTTTGTGCTTTGAGAGGCAAAATAGTGTTATTCGCCTAAAATCAAACATTTTGGCCCCCCACCCAAATTTTTGGGCTGGCTACGCAACTGGTCTGATCAGTAGTCATCTTTAGCATAGCCTACAGCTAATCTAGCGCACTTCATTTTTAGCCTACCGGGCATGCAGGCTACATTTTACGGTTAAGTTTGCTGTTATGGAATTTATGCTGTCACTGAGCGCTCTAACCTAGCTTGTAGTTAACGGCATTGTAAGTTTGTTGTAGCGTAATTTTGATATCTTCGCTTAACTAATAAAACGAGCTGCACTCATTCATGAAAGGTTGTTAGAAAAAAATAGCATAGTCTACTGCTTATTCAACTTTTGTCTACAGATGGTGCTTATTCAAACTTTAGTCAACAAGAAGCCCAATCCTACCCAAATTAAACAAGAGTTTAAATACTTACGTGCGGTTTATGTGACATTGGGACCACATCTTTTGTATGAAAACTTGCTTATTCGAAGTTTCATTTTTAGTGAAATAAACATATTCGGACTGCCCAAACTCAGCAAAACAAGCTTTGCATTTAACATTTTCGTTCCAATCCTTGTGCAAGAAATGGTTTATTAAAAATCTATCAAAAAAAAGCACCCAAATGGATGTTTTTGTGTCGAAATCCATCGATCAAAAAACGTATCTGAAAATTTAGGTGGGTTTCAGCCCCCTTAGCCCCCCTGGATCCGCCTATGCTTATTGTCTAGATCATTACGCGTAAATCACATAAATTTGAGCAGAAAATCAATGCAAATTTACAGTATTCGAGATGGCTTTAAGCTTGTTTGAGGGGTTCATAATACAAAAATTGGAAACTGACTTTATCAGGGAGACTAGAGATCGAGTTTGGAGGTATTCACTGTGAATTTGATTGCCTCAGCCCGCCTGCCCCTACATCTTTTGAACAGTATCACAACTTTTTTTCATAATCTGAACTAGCGAGATTTATGTTTTTTTCACATCAGCAGACCAATGTCCAAATTTGTGAAACAGTTTATTAAACACTGGATTGAAATTCTACTTATATTATTGGCGTTAATTATATTTTAGGGCAATATGTTTTCAGGCCCAGTGTGAACATATCATGCAATTATGGCATCGTTTTTCACGATAGCCAGCAGAGCTACGTAAAATGGGTGTAATGTCATAGCAAATGCCTTTCATTTATTTTTTGTTTTTGAATTGTCGCTTCAGCAGTAAAAATGCTTTCCATGTGCATGTAACTGCACAATTTTCATCTGGAAATGTGATCGTCATTTTGTATAGCTTTCAAACACTTATTGTAGATATAAAAGATTGTTTAGGACACCCATGGCGTTATCAGTTATGTGTAGCTTGTGAAAAATGGGACCTATCTTTTTGGACCACTTCAAACTTTATATTAATTAATGATACAAGGCGATTTTAAACTGTGGTGTTCCCTGAAAGATCAAATAATTCGACCAACACACACAGCCATTTTCTTGGCCTATAAAAGCTAACAACTTTTTCGTGATACCCAACGATTGTCACAGAGAAGCTGGGCTATTTAAACAAGTGAAGACTTTTTGGCGCCCCCGTATTTGACTGCTCCCCAGACGCCTGGTCTGGATCAGCCACTGGTTCACAAAATATAAAAGAGTCAAACACATGCAATTCCGACTCTTGACCGTATTTATTTGATTGAAGCAAAATGCAGACATTTTTTTGCAGTCTTGAAACAAGTTTTCAGTGGTTCATCATGAAAAACTTTGAAACAAACAGAGTCATTGGTTATTTGCTTTAGTTTGCTCACTTTTTTTAGCGATATGGTATTGCCCAAGCTTTGAACTCAAGGGGTCGTTAAACGAAAGGTAGGAGGCTGATTTCAAATTCAGGAACTTGAAACACACCGGATAAGAGCAAGGTTGTGGTAACGAATGGTTAGAATTTTTTGTTGTGCTCTGCATCGAAAATGTTTTTCAGCACAAATTGTTTGAGGTTACAGTTCCTGCAATTTTAAAAAATGGATGTGTGATTCACCACGAACGGGATGTGCGCGAAAAATAACACCCAAATATATGTGGCGCGAACACGCAATAAAAGTGAACTCGACGAGTGATCTCTATTGTTGCTTGCTGTCACAGTGTAAAGCTTTGCGCACTTGCCGCTCGGGCTTTCCGATCGCAACAGTATAAATTTTTATGAAAATACGAACAAAATACACATTTAATTCAAATGTTTTCCCTTGTTTTAGTTTTTTTCCAATGTTTTGGAATGTTGCAAGTGAGCGAGATAAGAATTCACTGCGCAAATGGTCTGGTGGTACTGCGCAGTTGCACAATTTGGAACAGGTTCTCAAACACATGTGGCCCGCGACGGAGTTTTGTGCGGCCTGCGATACTTTTTGGAATTTTCAAATAATTAACGTTCAATGTATTTAGTTTACTCACCGGTGTTTAAAAGTGCTCAGCCAGCGAGTGAAAAAGGTCCTTTCAAACGAACGTAGCAACGGCCAGAAATGATTTGCCTATAGCTCCCCCTATCTTTCGCAAGAAGTAAGATGTAAAAGCTGTTTCTAGTAGGGTTCAGGTACCGCCATTGTTGTGTCAGCATCATAATGTCATATTGAGGCCCTCGTGTTACTTCATAAGTCCTCATTTGGCCCTTGGAGCATTTTGAGTATGCGGCCCTGCTTTAGAGGGAGCACTGGTTGCAAAAAATACGCTTTATTGGCAGCAATGCTTCTTTTTCACTCATGTTTCTTTACACATAGTATTAACCAGGGTTGGGCAAACTTGTTCAATGGAAGAATCATTTGCGGAAAAGCAAAATCACCAGCAAGCCGCAAAAACATTTTGTAGTGTCTAGAGTCTAGACCAGTGGTCCCCAAACTTGTTCTAACCGTTCTCCAAATCAAGGTAGCGATTATGTCTCATTACCCACCAATAAAAAATTCTCGCATTTCATGTCGAAAATTTCTTTTGCAGTGATCGCTCATAATACAGAACAACAATGTGCTTTGATTCTGTGTTATCCTCGAAGAATTGTGTTACCTGTGGTTCTGTGATACCCCCCCGGGGGTGTAATTTGCCCCCAGTTTGGCAACCACTGATCTAGACACATATGGTAAAGAATGCAAGTTTTACATGAAATGATGTATAGCAATTGTCAACATTAAGTTTTTCTTTGATTTTCTAGTCCCCAGAAATCTGGACAATACGTTGTTAAAGCTGTGCGAATTAATTCTCCCAAATGCTTATTTTTCGGGTTGCACGATGGTTTGGTTTTACGAACTTCATTACAGAGACCAAAAAGTCACAGCAATACGTTGTGTACACTGGTCTTTTAAATTCTGGGTATTTTCTGGAGCCTGTCGCCAGAAATTAACTGTAAAGTGGCAATGACTAAAGTTTTTTTTAGAGCCAGTCAGTTTCGTTTGTACAGTAGACAAATTTATGACAAACGGTTGGCAAACTGGACAGCCATCACTGGCTACATTAACGATGAATGGATTTACAAGGAATGCAAAGCATGGTTTTAACTCTTGGAAATGGTCAAATCTGGCTTGGAGCTCCTCCAGTAGACTTACAATTTATTTTTGTATTCTTCCACTTTGTGGTCCTGTAATTGCCTCTTCGCAAAAAAACGTTTGTTCTCTTTCTGACATACCGAAATTGACAGAATGCATTTGACAACATGTGTCTTTTAAAAAATTTAATTTTCTTCTGGGAGCTCAAGAAGCTTAATTTGAGCTTCAGGTTCACTATATTTATTATCACATCGTGTAGACTCCCTGGTAACTAACCTTAAGAGTTCGCGTAAATACACTGATAAATGAAAAAACGTTCAATATGAAGTCACAACTCTCTGTCAATTTGAGATACTGCTGCTTATCTAGAGGAGCCACACAAAATGTATCAGCGAGTCGCAGTTTGCCCACCATTGGTTTTAAAACCTACGTGCCATGACTTACCGCTATCAGCAGTCGCTGTCTCGCTGCATTGCCTGCCGAGATGTCTGCGTTCAACAGTTACATGCGGCAAAACGGCCACTACCGTAACTTGAAGTGCACCTTTGAAAATATGTTGCCATGTTATTGTGACGCAACAAAGGCTAATAGTGGAACAATTCGCTCCCGAGTTTCGCAACCTGCATTTGCAGCCAAAGGAGCGAATTGAGTGAACTGCATTTCATGACGGCATTATACCAGAACAGTGTACTGACTCATGTGCAGTGTGAGTGTCACAACGAAATATGATCTGTCATTGCAAGAATTAACCCAAATAATCGAAACAAACTGTTTATTTTACTTTGTCAATAAATGTTTGCTTCTTAGTCCAACTTTCCAGGGGGGGCAAATGCCCGTTTTGGCCCCTCTGCGGACGCCCATGCGTGGCACGCATGCAGTACCAATTCGTTTGCAAAAGGCAAACGGTTCACCGGCATCCTGCAGTTCCAAACAGTGACACCCTCGTCAACGTGTCTGTGACTGTCTATCAAATTCATATAAACCAGAGCTCTCCAAATTTTTTGGGAGAGGACCGCATAAGCTATTGCACAACAGTTCGAGGGCCTGACATCTTACATAATGTGATTTTTTCCGGATGGGATATGTTATAGCCTATTCTATCAAATCAACACATTTTTCGTAAATATATTATTTTTCCATTATTGGCAAAAGTGTTTTGCTGCCGGGTGAAATGGCTTCGCAAGTCAAATGACTTGGCCCGCGGGTTGTAGTTTGCAGAACCCTGATATAGACTATGAAAGGAGTGGTGACAGCACAGACCCTTGTCGGAGTCAAACACCAACGCTAAACGGTTGTAATTTAACTTCGTCGACACGAACACAATCTTCTCAGCAGAAGTACAGTTAGTTGACGGCCAGCAAGAGGCATCCATCAACACCATACTCCCGCAACACTCCCCAAAGCTTTTCATGAAGAATCCGGCCATATATTTTCCTGAGGTCGACAAAACACGTCTTTGACATCCTCCCAGGATTTCTTGAAAAAATCGCTGGAGAGTGGCATTTGTTCTGTAATGCTACGGCCGCGACGAAAACCGCACTGGATGTCATCCAGCTTTGGTTTAATTATTCTTGCGGCGTCTGTGCATACTGTACACTCTTCCTGAGAGGCGAAGCAAAGAAATGCCGCGGTAGTTGGTTCATTCACTCCTGCCTCCCATTTTGTGTATGGGGCTAATCAAATTGCTAATCATTCGGTACCCTTCCAAAACGCCATGATACTTGACACACATTGAGTCAGTCAAATCATTCGGCGTTCTAAGTTCCCCGAATTCACTGTCAAACTTTTTGCAATTAGCTTCAAGGTCGAATTTAGCAGCGGCATCAAAGAGCTTATTGATGCACAGTTCTACGGAAGCTTTCATCTGTAAACATCCCGCCTGAAAAACTTTGCTTAGTTCTGTCAGGTGAGGTGCTAGTGTTGACAAAAGGAAAGCACCATGTTCAATATTTTTGTTTTCATAAGTCGCAGTGAGACAGCGCAGATTGCATCATTTTTGTCTTCTGACAGCTACTTCAGTGCGGCCCAAAATAGTTAAAATCTCACTCCTAGCTCTTACTGTTGCCTCATTCGACAACCACATTGTTTTGCATGCCGTGTCGCAACTGACGACTTTTTGTCTTCATTGTCATCTGATGCATCGCCAGGCAAACCAATTGCAACAGTGTAACAGTAAAGCAATTCCATAATTGCATTAAAGTACTTTCGCAGTTTCGCACACCACACTGCACAAATCTGCGGCAGTACAGCAACAGGCCGAAGCGAGGCGGTTCGCACAACAGTGCACAGATACCATACTTGAAATTCCCCTTTCAACTTCTGCGACAGAAAATTGTACCGTTCTACAACATTGCAACCGTCTGTTGCAACAGCCACGTGCAGGAAAACATGCTTTCCTCAAATGGTTTACTTCAATGCAATGCAAAACCATATCTTGCCTTTCAGAATTTAGGGTATCATTGCAAAATTTCAGGGTGTCATTTTGACATTCAAAAACGGCTTAAAAAAACACTGGGCACAGGGAAAACAGAGAGACAATCAGTATTGTTAAAGCTACAATAATTTTCCCGTATTTCGGTGTGTATGTGACGCAAAAATCGCAGCAAGGATTGCGTCAACAGCAGCAAATAAACTTCGCTGAAGGAAGTGTCCTGACAAGATTCACTACTAGAGTCATTATAATTTGAGAATTTCTGCGTTTGTTCTTTTTAAGGTTACGGCAAATTATTTATTTTCAAAACACCGGCTTCAGGCACTGATTTTCGAAATACCGGCCGTTTACCAGCCTCTGTTAAATTAGCGGTAAAATACCGGCCAGGCCTGTGAAATACCGGCCATCTGGCAACCCTGGAAACAACCGAAACTTGTATACTCAGAGAACAATATCTTCTAGACTCTCTAGAGCAAAGATTCCCAAACGCCGTGCCGCGGCACGGTTCCGTGCCGCGAGGACCCCCTGCCGTGCCGCGAAGCGACAATGCTGCACGGTAGTAAATATAGAGCGAAGATTGATTTTTGGTGTTGCCGAGCAACGATCTGCGGGCCAAAGATGAGCGGACTATCATATTTTGCGATCCAGATCCAGTCCTGATTTTTTAGAACTCAGTCCAAGTCCAACCACAGTCCGAAAATTTTTCAAGTCCAAATGAAATCGGGAACATTGGAAAAATGAAGCCTTTTCACAACAAAAATGCCCCATTTCTTTTCCATTAACTCAGTCCAAATCCTGCCCGGATCCTGAATTTTGAAGTGCTTTACACTCCGGGTCTAATCCAAATTCAACAAAATTTGTTACACGTGTTGTAGAACCAGCCAACAGGACAAATAATAATAAAAATCTTCGCTCAACTGTTGTAAAAGTAAAAACGACATCAACGTTTCAGCCACTGACAGCAGGCTTTCATCAGGGCAAATGGCGACTCGAGCAAGGAAGCATTGAAATCCACTAAACGCGTGTGATTGGATGACGTGGTGATATAACATTGATTACGTTGAAGAGGTACATTAGATAAGGGAGAACAGATAAAGCGGAATAAAATAATTTGGATTTCACTGGACTGGAAATGAACAGATGCCTAGACCGCGATGTGTGTTTGCGGTCAGAAGTTGCCCAATGAAGCAATGGTTCCAACTAAATTGAGAACACACGTCATTACCAATCACTCTAACCTTCAAACTAAAACGATGGTTTATTTTCAAAGATTGTTGCAAGCTAATTCAAGGCAAAGGAAACCTTTTCAGAAAGCAATGACTGTGTCAGAAAGAGCTCAATTAGCTTGATATGAGGTGGCAAAAATTATTGCATTTAAATCAAGTCTCATGTCCTTCCGGAATCAGTGATTCTTCCAGTGTTGCGATCGGAAATCCCGAGTGGCATGTGCGCAAAGCTTCGCACCATGGCAGCAAGCAACAATAGAGTTCATGCGCTGCAATCTCTCTTACTGTATTGAAAGTTTGACAAAGACTCCAATGGTTTATAGTGTTTCATATTTCTATTTGGGGGGCTTGGCACTTTGTTTGGGGGGGCTAAGCCCACCAAAGCCTCCCCGTTGCGACGGGACTGCAACAGGGGTGCCGCGAAATTTTTACAGCCTTGAAAACTGTGCCACCACGTAAAAAATTGGGAACCACTGCTCTAGAGCATGATTTCACGCACAGCAATCAGTTCACTCTTAGAATTCATGCAGCGGCGACTGAAGGGTCGCTATTTGAAAACTTTTGGCGCTCTTTCCACGGCACGAGCATGATTTTCCAGTTACGAAACGATCCTAGCAGTGAAATAACATTTGCGAGTAAGTTGATATCAGTGAGCAGGTGCCCGACGAAAGAAATATCTTCATCTAATACAAATTCGTCCAACACCATGTACGCTACCAGCATCAAATCTGTGAAAAAAAGAAAAACAACGAGTATGAGGCACCTGCGAACCAAGAGCTCAATGCTGTTGGATCCAGTCGCTTCACGGCTGCTGTTAGCTTTTTTGCTGAAAAATCGCTTTCGGGCCTTGTTCAGCTTGTGTAGAGGTAAAAGAAATAAAACAAGCAAGGGACCTTGCACAAGTGTGCAACCAATGAGCCATGATATAGCGTTGTACGATCCGGCTTCCAGATTGTGCCAAACCCAGACGAGCACCAGCTGCGTTGCGGCGTTAATGATCACGAAGACCAGTGACGACGTGCTGATTATTTTTAAAAACAGACTGTCTTGCAACTGACACAGAAGCGATGACCTTTCGTAAAACAGTCTCTGCCGAATCCACAAGAAGGCATATCCAAGGCATATAACGAACCCGTATATGTACTTGTCGGTGAGCATTATTTGAAGGGTGATGGGAGATTTATATGCAAAGATCATGACCTGCTGCAGAGAGAAATGGACAACACACAGCGTTGAGCAAAGAAGGCAGATTGACAGCATTGACGCTCTGAACGCAACTGCTCTTAAATTTGCTTTTGCGCAAGGCGGTGGAAATCCTGAAGAACTGCTACTCTGGTCCCGACTAACATCGTGACCAAAAGACTGTTTTCGTTTTTTCTTTTCTTGGACTCCGTAAACTGATAAATACCACAAAATTGCAACGAGTATGTAGACAGCCATCGCAAAAAGAGCTACGATAGCTCCATACAAAATCCAATCCATTTTGCGAAATTTTATTTCATGAATTGTGTCTTTCGTCACTGGCATCCACCTCGTCATATTGACTGGCATTGGAATAGTTGTTCCGTTGTCACCAACGTTGATGGAATCCATTTTCGACTGAAGTAAAAGTTACGAAAAAATGTCAGCACACCAAACACGAAGAGCTCCCTGTTCCAACTGCAAGTTTTGCTGAGTACTACAAAACACAGAGAAATAAGTTTACGTTATTTTTATCACAAGCAACTGAAAATCCTTTCCGAATGACAGACCAGTTTATACCTCAGGCCAGCGTGGTCCAACTATTTATTTCTCTGTGTTTTTTACTTATTTCTCAGGCCATTTTACCCTGGAATACTAATCCTCAGTTTTTGTCACACTAACGTCGGGTGTGCATGAACCGGTTTTCAAAAATGAAAAAAATATGCTTTCCTTCAGCTAAAGTTTATCACAAAAACTACACTAAAAATATAAGTCTCACTGAGCAGTTTGAGCACTAACAATGTCACTTTACTCTAATATCATACGATGTTTGATGAAAAGTAAAAAGACCAAACATAGCGAAGGTGTCATATATGCCTGAATTGAATTACTCATAAAAAAAAATTATGGGCGTGAAGAATTTCTCCTTTTGAATACTGCTAATAAGACCGTAGAAGCATGCGCTGAGTGAGTTTCAGCTCTTTACAGCCACCTGGCACTCAACCCCCTTTAACCATAACGTGGGTTAGGCGTACATTTGCCACCTCACACCAACTATAACGTCGGGTCAGCGTGACCCGAACTCGTGACGAACTCGTGACGAACTCGCTCCTTTGCAAAATCGAAAAGAGCGTGGATGACCGCAAGCGCACCTATTTACAAATCACACAAAAAATGAAGCTACTTAAAAGTTGAAAGAGCGCCGACGCGCGCTTACGCAGTTTCACGTGGATGGCCTCATATGACCCGGGTCACCGTGACCCACGTTAGTATTCCAGGAACCCTTTAGGGATCGCAGAAGCCGATATATCGTTATTTTCGGCAATAACTCGCGAACCACTGAAGGTACGTCGACATGCAATAAACATCTTCGAGAGATCTTTCAGATGAGTCCAACAAAGAAGTACGTTTGCGTACGTGTGAAATTTTTGAGAAAATCAACTTTTTTGTTTTTCTTGCCCGTTTTGGGGAAGTTTTTAGTCATTTTTAGGAAAAAATGTTCACGCCTACGTTCAGTGGCGTACGCAGAAAAATTTCATTGGGGTGTTTCATTCAGTGGAATATGGTGGTCATTTTTATTTGGTGTTCGCTGTTTGTGACGTCACAATATGGCGTCATATTAATGTTTCCAAACCACGTTTTGGCGAAGTTTGTTGACATAATATGCATAATCGTCTACACGCGCTCCCCTCAATTTATGTGTCATTGAACTGAATATAAAATATCAGTGCTCCAAGTTACGATATCGGAGGAAAATACACTCAACGCTACGACACAGCAGTTCATAACTGCAAAAATATCAGGTTGTGCGTTAAAACAGGGGAGTAAAACACGCTCACCACTGCGTCAGAGCAATTTACAACTGCAAAATGAGGCTGCGCTGATGTCTTGTCGAATACGAGCAGTGGAGCACCGAAGTTGTGCGGCTGAACTGCCTGACGCACACCCCGGTTTGCAAGGTCGAATCTTGCTAAGCTACACAAGAATTGAGAATGCGTATAAAGTACGCAAGTCAGCGCCGGGTTTAGGAGGGCCCAGGCCCAGAGCCTCCCACCAAATAGGGCCCCCCACTATGTTCATGGGTACTTGCCATATGTACAACATGTGTGTGCGACTAAGTAATTTTTATTAGCGAGGAAAGTTTGTTTGTTTTAAATTATTGGTCGCCCAGGCGGCAGTATTTCATTTGTATATTATTTGATATTGTGACGAAACAACTATTACACTTATTGTTTTCCTGAAAGTCGGTCAAGTATGTGAATCTAGTGAATGCAAGGTCAAGCCACGTAGAACTCCTTAGCTGTCGTCTCTACTCGTTACTGGCAGATTTTACATCGGCCTTACTTAGATTTGCACAGGTCGCATATGACTAAAGGCCTACCATACGTCCTCTTTTTGAAGTACGTGTTAACGTTTTTCATAAGAAATGAAATAATCTTCGAGGACATTAAAAAATGGCAAAATATCCTCCTTTTTACATTTCTTATTTCACATAGATATAATCAGTGGCGTAACCAAAGGTTTGAGCCAGGGCGGTAAACTTAAATAAAAGGGGCGCACCAGCCAACACTCAGAAAAAAACTCGATAAATGATGGTGAATCCGGATGTGGATGGCTAAACTAAAACCCTAAATCACCGGAAAATAATCCGAAAAACACATAGTTTATCAGTATATCACTTTATCCCATAGCTTGCACACAGTATGTCACTTTATCCTAGCTTGCTGAGGATGGTTCAAATGTACCCAGCTTCACATTCATACTCCATGTCCATCGACAAGCCAACTGTTGTTCTGAAACGTTGTTTTGAAATTCTCTTGGTGAACTCTGTTTAAAACATTAATACATTTCCAAAAATTTGTGGTTACTTTTAATGAGCAAGTTCAGAATATTAAGAAGTCCAAAGCATCATTTGTTGAGGTTGCATCGTGTTTCGCGACTGTGAAGGCCAGGATTCAATGGAGACAAGCAGATGTACATGTCAAGCCAAGTTAAATCAGCTGTAAGAAAACTCAGGGACTGAGAGAAGACAAGGACCGTGACTGTTTATTATTCATGTCAGATGTATCTATATTGTACAAGTCTTGTGTTGCACATCTAGCTAAATGGACCATTTTATTTGCTGAATTTAAATGCTTTGACCAGATTCCTCCGTTTGCAAAAAACTGAATGCGAAAATGTTGAACCATGTGAGTAGTGTGTGTTTGAGAGAAACATTTCTATTGATGAAGCTAAACTGTTTGACCAATACCAAAACTTGAGTTCGTGCAAAAAAGTATCAACCAAATGCAGTTTATTGTGAAATGATGGAACATGAAAGATAAGCAAAATATTTTGCAACGTGCAATACCATTGAATACTTCAGCAAACTGATAAAGATTGCACACGTTTATTTCAGCGCTATGGCTCATTACGCTAATGTGGAACGATTTTTCCTTGTTGCAGCCACAAACCTAAAAGAAAGAGAAATCTGTCTAGTGTCTAATTGAACCAGTTTTTACTCTATTAAAGCTGGTGTGCAATTTAAAGCATCTTCCATGCAACTAGTTTCATAATATTGTTAAAGGCGATTTTACATTTTAAAGAAATTTAAGGAAACTGCAAAATGTTCATGAGCTAAATAGGACAAGTACATAAAGATTTTGTTTTGTGTGTTTTGACTGAAACTTCGTCCACACTGGACGTCTTACTTCAATGCTTAAGCATAATTGTTATTTGACTTGTTAAGTTTAGAAAATATACTCAACGAAGTAAGTGACAATCGTAAGTTGTCTTCCCTTTTTTCAATGAAAATGTGGCAGGTTTATTGAGCTTATTAATAAATAAACATTGAAAGAAGAAAGGGGGATCTTCATCTTAACAAGTGTAGAGCTAATCTAAGTGGTTCTGAAAGACGTAAAAAAACAAAAGAGACAAAAATGAGAGAGGAAGAAGTTGCAGCCAAGTCAAGAAACATTCAAGTGACAATTTTACAGTGGCAGTGAAGTCCAGCGGAGACATTTCTGCGGAACTTGTAAGAGGACAGAAAATCGAATAACATGTTGTGATAAACTTAGATCTACGTAAAGATGAAAACAGACATAGTTTAACCAGCAGTACTGCAGCAGAGGAACGTCAGGATGTATCATCGAAAAACACGACAGATGAAATGTCTGACCCTATCAATGGAGGCAACAATGTCTGTTTCTGTGCCCTCTGGCCAGCCAATATACCGGAAAAAAGCGGGAACATTGGTTGAAATATGAAACAGGTTCTTTTTGACATTGTGATGAAAAGTCATTTTTTAAATATGGTGTTCACAATACGGAAAAGACATAAACTTATGACGGAAATTAACCGCATATGTCTTATTCGTCGCCAGAACCCTAATGGCGAAGTAATTGACAGAAGCTGGTATTGTTTTCTCCTTCACAAACTTGAGTTAAATATTTCATTTATAGACTGATGTGCGTTGATACGACTAAATGTGCTTCTTTGTTAGAAGCAGAATCTTCGACTGGAAGCACGCTCTTGAACGCCTGAAGAGCCACGAGCATTCAATGGAACATATAGACGCCACTATAGTGGACACATTAGTGTTTTAATGTTTTGTGCATTCTTACTGTGTAATTCCCAGTAATATTCCATTGGTGATGCAACGCGATATACTTGTTTGCGATCAGCCCAACGGTAGACACGATAACCTGCAAACCTACATATCCGCAATCGGTCGCTGTTTCCTGTGGCCCATTCGAACGCCCAACGCTTTTGTTCGTCGTCATTCTAATTCCGACTCTACATCGAATCGTTACGTTACGTGTTTCTGACTTCACGCTCAAGTGTATTGAGTTTTTTGTTGTATATCTGAATATAATCGAAAGAAGCAGTCAACTTAGAGTACTACTGGAGAATTATTAGCGGACAAAGTGGTGAGAACCTTTTAATTTGCCTTGTGTTGGCTTGGCAACTTCAAGACGTCAGGTTGCTTATTTGGGAGACCAACCTGTACTCCTGCAACAACTAGGTTGACCCCTCAACTAGTAGGGACCTCTACAATAACCTACAACCCCAGTCCCTACACCACGATGACATTTAGTCGTAGATATAAGTAATCACTGTGAAGAGCTGATACTGAACTAGCCAGTCAGGTCATTCAATGCGAACAATATCGGAAATCGCAGCTGCCTGCAACGATTGGTTTCTGTCGTAAAATTCATTGCTGAGCCATGATTGGTGCTTAGAGATGATGAAAACGTTGGATCGCCCAGAAAGTTTTTCCAAAAATTTTCAAAACATTTTTTAGACAAATATTAAAAAAAGAAAGTTGAGATGCTTCTAGCAACTGGTTTTGCAACAGTTTCACAAATCGCTAATCATTGTCAAATACCATGTTGCATCACAAGGTTTTGTTACAGTTGAGTTAGCAAATGCGACGTCACAAGCAATGGGGTGTTTAAGGATAGGTGAGCGAGGCACTTACCTCGGGCCCCCTCTTTTTGAGGCCCCCCTTGAGGTGTCCCGTGTGTAAAGTTTCCTTATTTTTGATGAAAAACTTCTTATTTACTCATATAATGTACTACAAAGCAGATCATAAGTAAGTACTCTGCTTTCAAAGGGACCCCCTACAGAAACTGTAATGTGCAGGTACTTTGCTTTCAAAGGGGCCCCAACAACAGCCGCAACTTGAAGGTAATTTGCTTTCAAAGTGGCCCCCAACAGCCACTGAAATGTGTAAGTCCTCTGCTTTTAAACTTCACTGAAAGGGCCCCTAAAAGAGACTATAATATGTAAGTACTTTGCTTTCAAAGGACCCCCTACAGAAACAGCAATATGCAGGTGCTTTGCTTTCAAAGGGGCCCCAAACAGCCGCTGAAATGTGTAAGTACTCTGCTTTTAAACTTAATTGAAGGGGCCTTAACACTTTGAGAGCTGGCGTACGATATATTCGTACTTCAATTTCGGCCTAAAAACAGCAGTTTTCGGTTGCCTTACCAACGCCCTAGCTCCTCCGCCGATTGCGCTGGAGAGCTGTTCAACGGCTCAAATGGATCGGCCAGTCTAGTAGATTGCACTCGAAAAAAATTTTTGGTTGGGGGGTACAGATTTTTTGTGACTGACGTCATACGTGAAGTAGTTTTGGGGTCATTTTGGCTCATGTTGCCTGGTCTAGGGCCCAACCGCTAGGCCAAAGTGTTTCGCTGAAGTTTTCATTGGAAACTAGGCTCGAGTCCGGGTCTTTTGAGCCTTTGATCGA
>Ga0210059_1005014_pt1 | contig 21301 bp, 13 predicted proteins | sample Ectturendosymbi2_FD_188042 | JGI IMG/M metagenome (GOLD analysis project Ga0210059, IMG submission 188042) | Ecteinascidia turbinata endosymbiont from Florida, USA - Sample 2 (SPAdes) (version 2) | ecosystem: Host-associated > Tunicates > Ascidians > Unclassified | place: Key West, Florida...
GGGCAATTTTCCAGGAGTCTGGGAATTCACCAGTAGTCATGCATTTGTTGAATAATTTGGACAACCATTCTGACACAATGCAACTAGCTATTTTCAAAAATTTGGATGGAATGTCATTGGGAGAGCTATTAGATTTTATATTGATAATTTGGCCCTTTGAGTTTTCTGAGCTGTGCAGGCCTGGCTTTGAGTTATTCCATAGATAAACAAAAGGATCATACACATTGCAGAAAGTAAAGTCATGTCTAAGAAATCAACAATTAAAATTTAAGTAGGGGAAGGTGGGGTACAGTCGACACTTTTTTGCATTTTCAACCACTGCTACTTTATTTCAAGTCCAAACAAGCCCAAAATTTGTCACACAATAAAGCAACTCTATATACACAATATCATGCCAAAACATGAAAGCAACGCCCTTCAGAAAAAATTTACAATCAATTTGAAAAGGGTATTTTTTCTGTCGGGTGTGCCCCATGCAATGAAACCAATCCAGTATGCTGAAATTCATGCTTTACCATACAAATATAATGTGCCTCTAAGCACATAACAAAACTAAAAATGCTCATAGATTAGAATTATTCGGTACTGCATTCCATTATAACCACTCAAGCTTTACCTTGTTTAGACTGACCTAGTGGCAGTGTGTCGAGTGTGCCCCATTTTTTCTGTCAGATGTGCCCCACGCATACCTAAAAAATAAAATGAAGAAATACCAACTCAGCTTAAAAAAATTTAAATCTGGCATTAGCAGATCTTAAGCAGTAGGTTTGCTGCTTTTGACGATTGACTTCGACATTATACTGGTTGAGGCTATCCTGTCTACATATAGTAATGATCAAATTTGATGATGAATCTGGAAGCATTAATTACTGCCTCTGTGCTGTAGCCTACTTGTGAGCTGTACAGTGATGTATTCCTTCTTGGTAAAAAGATAAGTATATACTATACTTTTTGGTAAAAAAGATATGTAGCCCAATGTCCACCAGTTGCTATTAGGACCAGGATTTTCGTACATACGAAATTCAGTAGACATATTGGTAGTCGGTTTAGTCACATGAATGACCACAAAGTTTATGATTTAACAATGGTTCACTTGTTCAAGTGTATTTTGAACTCAGAGTCCCGCGCTGTTAAAATATGCTTCTGGCCGCCCCACGCCATTTAATCCGGCACTGGTGGTGGTCTTAACAATTTAGGGGCCTTTTGGCTGCTCCTTGTGTTTTTGTGTGTTAAAAAACACAAAGAAGTCGCGCAGAGTAGATAAAAGGGGAGAACAAAAGGCTGTGATAAATTTTTCAGATTTTGTATGACATTTTGGCAGCTCTTTGCTACGAATGTGAACCAGTCAAGGAGATTTTTATTGATTTGGCTCAACAAGCTACGGCTTCCTTGAGCACGTCCCACAATTCTCTTTGTGAACGAACAATTCATATACACACAGTTTAAAAAAAGACTTTAGGATTAGCCTACCATCAAAATGATTGAAGGAGATTAAATGAAAGGAAACGGTATAATTTGATCTTAATGGAACAGAAGGCTGCAACAAACATTGGCCAAGATGTTCCTGTTTTAGTACGTCAACTGTTGAGTTCCAATCCAAGGTTAAAATACAAAACAGCCTTCAGGAACCTAGGGGTAAGTTCAAACAAGTTTGCAATTGTTTGGTGTACCTATAGTACACAAAAACAATTAAAGGTACAAAGAAATCTTTATTAATACATACACAAACATTCAGTAAAAAGCATTTTTGCAACTGTTTGATGTACCTGTATATAACAAGCTTGCTAGAGCATTGTTTATAATTGAATGCACTTTAAAAACTTTCAACAATAAGCATTTTTGCGATTGGTTGCTTATTATCACCGGTGCTGTTGAGTAGCGTATAATTACTGTATATGCTGACCAATGCTCTTTACAGCTTGCAGGCAATTGGAAAAAGCTTCGTTCATACGTCCTAGTCGACAGTCTTGTCAAAAATTACGTATGCAGTCTAGGAGCTTCTTCAGGAATATTACATGTTGCCTACTTCAGGAGCATAAATAGACTACTGAGAAAAACATTGGAGTGGTCAGGTTGAAGTTTTATTCCCTAGGATCAGGGCCGGATTAACCATTGGGCAAACCGGGCAAATTCCAGGGTCCTCGCGCTTTTGGGGGCCTCGCGCTTGAATATTAAAACCAGTTTTTTTAAAGGAAAATGTTAGGTACCCGGTATGAATCTGTAGGGATCCGATTTCTCTGATTCTGGGGACCCGATTTTCTCTGACTCTAGAGACCCGATGATAATTTTCTCTGATTTTAGAGACCCGATTTTCAATTCTAGGGACCCGAATCGGGTCCCTAAAACTCCTTAAAGAACCTGTTAAAACACTCCTTTACTGATTTTCAATATTTTCACTTTTTAGGCTGTTCACCACGCGTCAAAGTTGTAGAACTTTTTGATTACTGCGATAATATAGGTTAAAGAAACTGACAGCATTGGCATTTATCGTTTTTGAGTGACTTAAAAGAATTGAACGAAACAGCACCACGCTTTATAATCCAAGAATTAGATCAAAATCATTGCATCCATGGGCGTTGGCAGAATTTTTCCAGCGGGACAACGTCGAAATTTTGCTTATCATTTACAGGTTCCTCACGATGCAATCAGGAGTGGATCTAGCCAGTAAGTTTAGTGGGGGCGATTTCAGTTATATTTGGTAATCAAGTCTCATTACGGGTTCACTATTGTAAGAGAGATGCAGCATGCTTGACAACACTGCTGTGACAAAAAACGGATGGCAAAATGGCCTGATATCGCGAATGCTGTTTTCCGAATTGTTCAAAATTATGGTGAATGAAGTTACTTTCGTAGGTTTTAGGTGGGGCGATCGCGATCGCCCCAATCGCTCCCCCTTGGATCCGCCCCCGGATGCAATGCAAATGGACGTTCATAAAACGCTTTACTCTTTCTACCTCATTAGTCTGTGTTGGTTGAACCTCAATTCTCAATCTTTTGTCTAAAATGGATTCTACACTTCGGCTATCAGAAATGCTTTTTCTTTTCATAAACTGCCTAATATGCATTTCTTCGAGCACTTTCTGAAAATAAGTCATAATTTAAAAACAATCAACGGCCAAAACAACATGAGCGGTGTAAAACAAGGTAGACACTCTCGCAAAACTGTTTCAAGCAATGAGAAGTAGAACTATATGTTGACACGACTATCGGACAACTTACTAAAGTTAGAACACCACGCAGGCTTAAAATAACTGAGCAGATGATTTGCGAAAACTCGTCACAACAAATATAGCTTTGCACTTAGTGCTCACTATAAGAAGTCGGAACTAAACCGTAACGAAAATGATGTATTGCCACGAGTCAGCAATCTGCATAGACCTATTCTAACAGGCCACGTATTTTTATACTGTGTGAAAAGAAGCCTGCATAAGAATCGTTTGACGAAAGCTATTCACTCGGGCACGTTGATCACAGTCTCACGCCAACAATGGATTTTCCAAACTTCTCGCGCCTAGGTCTTGCATTGGGCCCCGCGCCCAGCTCTTGCATTAGGCCCGCACCTGCTAGGGCCCGCCCTGGGTACAGCATACGTGGCGGACTGTTCTACCCAAACAGTGATTCAGCTGTCGCGTGATTGACAGTCTTCAGCTCAACCTGGTGGTGCTTTAAAAACATATTAGGGCAAAATTGTTGTTATCAGCGATTTATCTGCCGCGGGGATGCGGACACAACATTTGTTCTGAATGGCTTTATGGAAGTTAAAAGTGCTTAACACCTGCTAGATATTAACACCTAGCTAGACGATAAATATAATCGCTATGTCTATCATGACCAATGTATAATTACGTGGCTTATATGACATGAGGACCTATGAAAAGTACATTCAAAAATGCCTGGGTTACGCCGCAAAAACAACTCGTACTTTTTTATCTGTTTAACCAGACTTGTTCTAATATAAACGCCCTACCCTTGTTCCTGCAGATCGTCCAGCTGGTTCTGGGCATTGTTGCTGTTGTGTTAGCGATTGTCAACATAATACTTTCCACTGACAGCCGTGGAAACTTTCTTGCGATGATTGCATCTGGTATTTGGACTGGATGCATGGTGAGATGCTGTTAATTGAAAGATTTAGAAACTACCAGTTCCCATTTTGTAGTGTCAAAGGCAGAACTGTGAAAAGCTCCATGAAAAAAATATGATAAAAATTTTGTAAAAAAAATTCACGATGGAGTGAAGACAAACAGGTGCGATTTTAGTAATACTTTCAAATAGCTTATAAACGCCTTTTCCTTACTTTAAAAAAGCTGCCACACTCTCTCATGTACCTACTGGACGTTATTCTTCGGTCATGTAGTAGTTCCTCAACAAATTTTTGTTGATTTTACCTGTCTTTCGTACAGATCATTGCTGTTGGTTGCCTCGGCATCGCCACAAGCAAGTCGACGTCCGACTTCCCGGTGAGATTTTGATTTTGGAGTTTTTTCCGTATATATTGTTCATTCTGATCTGCCTATATTACACATGACATATCAGCGTGCATATCCATTGCTCACTGCGACAAGTAAAAAGCAAGCTAGTTTAAAAAAGCAATTCTTTATCTATGCATTTATGCTTAAAGTACAAGCAGTGGCGCAGATGTGAAGAATGATTTGGCAGAGTCCACTATTGTAATCAAGATCCAACGTGGTACTTGCCGAGAGGGAAGTTCTCTGCTTGGAAATTTTATTTGAAAAAATTGTCATTTGAAAACAGTGCAATGTCACGAGCTTCATATAAAACGTAAAATTGGATGGCAAAAATTAAGTACATAGTTTTTTTACTGATGACATTTTCTATCATCTTCAGACACTAAGTCGGTAGAAGACATTCTTATTGAAACAAAATCATAATCCGCGAACAATCAAACACCAAAATGTGGAAAGACAATCGAAATTGTTAGTTGGTCAAGGTACACAAATGTTTCTAAGCTCCTCTGGTTTGTCTACGAAGTGTTGTTTATTGTTGAATATACACATTGCTTTTGTATAGTCTCGCAACGGTTGTTTGGGAAGATGTTGTGAAGCAAGTTACAGCACAATGACATGAACATGACGTCTTGCTTGTTTCGTTTCTGTGCAGATAATCTCAGGAATCGTCTTGACCATATTTGTTGCTTTGGCCTCGTGTGCAATGATGGGAGTGGAAATAACGGGAGCGATAGTTGGAGCAATTCCGTACAGAAGAAACTCGGTGGGATCTTTGCTTTAATGAAACATTCAAGGACAAAGTGTGGTTTGGTCAAACTATTTCAGACCTTTTTTGATAAAACGTTGCGCCACAAACACGTTCTCGTGTAAGTCTTCCTGGACCGTTTAAAGGATTCACAAAACTTTTTTCATATTTCATTCATTATTTTCATTCATTCATTCAACTATTTTCATTCATTCATCGAATTTCACACCCTCTTTTCCTCTGGGGAGTGTCGCGTGGGCAGCAGCCCTAGGGGCTCGAAATACCTCACGCTCAACAAAATCTCAGCACTCACCAAATTTGAGTTCTAGGGTGACATGATCAGTTTCAACCTATCTCTACTCATCACGCCCGTAACCAGGGGCGAGCAGGGGAGGCTTCGCCACCCTGCAAAATTTGTCGTCCTCCTTGGAAAAATGTGTTGGAATTAGTTTGAAACTATTGGACATAGTTTAAAAAAATTGGGCCTCTCTCAGAAAACTCTTCGCCACCCCTGGTGTCCCAAGCTGGTTACGGGCCTGCTACTCTGCTGGTTACGGGCCTCATTCCTGAAATCTGCAAAACAATGCTTACGAATAACATGTAGGTAAAACCAGGGCAGAGAAAGCGAGAAAACTCAAGGCAAAATAGAATAAATCAAAACACATGTTGCGGCTAGCAAAAACTGGAAAATAAGCCGTTCTCAAATAATTGCTACCACCAAAACTGAAAAACAACCTTACGCCAATTTTATTTCCCCATTGATTCTACTTCGTCCCTTCTGTGGAAGCTAATTATATCAAAACAAAGAAGTGCAAGTCTGAATAATTGCAAGACATGACAGCAGAGCCCAGTCGGCTGATTCCTCAAAAGCTTGCAGCAAACCTAGAGATTTTAATTGTTATCAGTTTAAAAAGTTTCATTTTATAGTTTGACCAGTTTACTCTATGATTTGTTTGTTACTGCACATTAGCAGAAAATACGTGGATGCCACAAAATAAGGACCTATTCCGAAAAGTCCATAAGTGCTGGAACAACACGACTGAGCATTTTACTTTTCGCGAAACGTGGAGACATTCTGGATCGATCGTTTGTCCGCATGGGGTTTATCTAGGGCAGTGTCTCTCGAAACGCTTCAGAGTATTTAACTTCGTGATGTATTGGACGGATGATAGCTTCCTGTACTATCAAAAGCTTAACCAAAATATATCTTCTGATCACTTTTTACTGCTGTCAGTCATCCGTGACGCTCGGTACAAAGTAAAGGAGTACTGCTGTTGCATGTGTGCAGAGTAAACATACTATAAAACAGAATAATTTGTTTAAAACTTGCTGCTGGTGCTGCTGCAACGTTTCCATGCATTTATGTCCTCTTTTCAGACGTCCGCGTCGGTTATTCACTCAGTTTTGGCCATCATTGGATTTGCTGAGATTACGATATCCGTTACACACTGCGTGTACTGCTGCACTACTATCTGCGGGCCTTCTCGAAATGAAGATGAAGCGATGGTGAGTATGTGCCTGAGGGGTGCGTACTGCGGCATACACACCTCAAGTGACAGATCTTGTTTTCCATTTTTATTTATAACACCTTTTACATCCAAGTTGCAACGTACAGTATAACGTAAATCCATTTACAAGGTCTCAAGAAGTGGTATATATCTCGGTTCATCCGTATTCGCCCCGTTGCCCACCGTTAAAGGTGGGTGCGCTGGAGTGGGTGGCGTACAAAAAGACGGTCTCAAGAAGTCGTATATTGTAGCTGTGATTGACAATACCCGACTCTGCAAAAATATGCGGTTCAAGGAAAAGTTTTAAGTGCGTCTTGCTTTTTCAGCGAAGTTGGGATGATACGTGCTGACAACAAAATTTCCCAGCGTTTCTTCAAAATTGGATACTTGCTAAAATTTAGTCATTGTTTTGGACACAGCTGTGACGATAAAATGCCTGAAGCTCATCAGAACATCTGATCAAACGTATTTGTTGGAAGCAGGATTTTGATTCAGGGCTGCTACCCACGTTTTGCTTGAACAGCCTCTCAACTATGTCAGCGTGCAAAACATAAGCATAACAGAGTTCGACTATCAAACAACAGAAATGGTGAAAAAGACCAGCGGTTCCTAAACTTCTTTAATCCTATCCCTTGCACATTTTAAACTTTGCGAGAACCGGTAACATTTCTTTGTTTTTATCTGCTAGGCTGAATTGACATTGCTTAGGCGCACAATCTTACTCACTTTACCCGTATATTATTTTACTCTTCACAAAAATTTAGTTTAAAATTTACTTTAATGTTGATATTTTCATGTAAATATGAAATCTGCATGTGGTTATTACCAATCAGTAGAAACAAGAACATTCAAAAAATGCAATCCAAGCAGTCTCGTCGCCACGGGGGCTTTGGTGAGCTTGGTCCTCCCTAGAAAAAGATCCAAGCCTCCCTAAATTGAAATATGAAACACTATAAATAGTGGAATTTTTGTCAAATTTTAGAATGTCAAGCCCCCTTGCACAAACGCAAAGACCCCATTGAAGACTTTCTGGCGACGGTTCTGAATCCAAGTTAAACACGTAATAATAATACAATCCAGCTAAGAACCTGCTATAGCAGGAGCATCAGTCCACTGAGTTGGATAAGACTGTTTTTTTGGGAACATTCCAAGGCACAATTAAGCAACAGGACAATGAAGACCATGTTCAGACCTTTTGAGTTGTGACCGACACACAAGCAGTGGTGGGTTTAAGGTTGGGGGGGCCCGAGGCAAGACTAAAAAGGGGGGCCCTATGGTGATGTCATCATACTCAGCCAACCGTGATAATAACTTTTGATTTGCGTAAGATATGGCCACCCAAGGATATGTTCCTGAGATTACCGCATAACTGAAATAGCAGAAGCAGAAAATGCAAAAAGGTGTTCATGATACACAACTTTGAAAACACTGAAAGTTGGGAAGACAAGGCTGGCAACACAGGCAATAGCAAGTTGGCATCGCCCCCACTTCTTCATTTTCGCTCCCGATTTCTCTGCATTCGCCATCAATAAAATACAAAGTTTACACCTTTGACAGTTTCACGCCTTCCCCCTTTGAAAAAATGCTCGGTAGTTGGTATCCTGAATTTGTTTCATGTCTTTGTGGAATCCATGAACTACAAAAAAACAACCAAAAAGATTTAAAACACTAAATTTGTTTTAAATTTCATCCTTTTAACTGCAAGAACATAGCATACAAAAGCATCTAATTAGAGACTTGTTTTGGAAAGCTTTGAGGCTGGATGAGTCAAGGCTGCCCTCATCTTGCTTTGACACTAGTTGTTTCAAAAATGTGCAAATGTAGGAAATAATTCATCATGTACCTTATCAAAAACATTCCTGCAGCAGCAAGTAATCTACACAATTGATTAAATATATGCTAAGAAAAAACGGTTCAAGTTATACTGGCTAGCTGGCAAAAGAGCTTAAACATCACCTACCAAGTCTGCCTTTAACCAATCATTTACTAGTCAAACTTCAAATAACCTGTGACTTCAAGCATAGGCTAAATCAAACCACCGAAAATACCTGAAATATCTGTAGAAAAAATGAGTAGCCTATTCATAATATTCAAAAATTGCAATTTCTGCTACGTGATAAGAAGCATGAATGTAGCCTTGCATATTAACAGTCTTTGCAGCGCAACAGCAAGAATACAAAATTACTTTGTAAACTAAGAAGAAAATGTCCTACAAATTAAAGATGTAGTGTGGTTCCTGCTACAACAATTGCATGTTGTCTTATTTTCTGATGGAAATGTTCACCAAGGTACAACATCACAAGAAATGAGAAATTTGTCTAACCTTTTCAACTCACAGACATAAAAAGACTACTTTTTGTTCATCTGTGGCATTTTAATAAAATCATCAATATAGCAAATACTTCAATCTCTAAAAATCATCATTTGGTACAAAAAGTTATCATTTGGTACAAGTAGGCCTATTTACTTTAATTTCGTAGGGTCTTTTCAGAACTTTTTGGAAGAAATTTTAACCCACAATTTTTTTAGGTGTAGAAGTTGGTTTGAAGCTTTTCCGTATTTTTTCATTGGAGATGGTGATGGGTCGCTTTGAAAGGACGGTACTTACACATTACAGTTGCTGTTGGGGGCCCCTTTGACAGCATAGTACTTGCACATTGCAGTTGCTGTTTGGGTTCCCTTTGAAAATATATTACTTGCACATTACAGTTGCTGTTGGAGGCCGCTCTTAAAGCAAGGTACTTGGATATTAAGGTTGCTACTAGGGGTCCCTTTGAAAGCAAGGCACTTACACATTTCAATATCTGTTGGTGGCCCCAATGAAAGCAAGGTACTCGCACATTAAAGTTGCTGTTAGGGGCCCCTTTGAAAGCAAGGTACTCACACATTTTAGTGGCTATTGGGGCCCCTTTGAAAGCAAATTACCTTCAAATTGCAGTTGCTGTTGGGGACCCCTTTGAAAGCAAAGTACCTGCACATTACAGTTTCTGTTGGGAGCCCCTTTGAAAGTATGGTACTTACTTATGATCCGCTTTGTAGTACATTATATGAGTAAATGATAAGTTTTTCATCAAAAATAAAGAAACTTTACGCGCGTAACACCTCAAAGGGGGCCCCCAAAAGGGGGGCCCGAGGCAAGTGCCTCGCTCGCCTCCCCTTAAACACACCACTGCACACAAGACTATGTTGATGGGAATAACAATTCTTCAATAGCAGGTTCAGCAACTCTTGTCGTTTGTCTGAGCGCATCGAAATCAAAAAATCACTTAAATTCCTCTCAGAATACGTAAACGTGCCGTTTGTAATCACCATCTTGCAGTTCAACCATATTCTCTTGCGTTCCTGTCCAGACTAAACCTGTTATCACTTTTCACAGGCTAGTTTGCAAAATAATTCACCCTTAGGTGTTGAGGTAAACTCAGAAGCATATTCATGTACTATACTTCGAACTTTTGACGAATTTGGTTGTTTGATATGTTGACAAGTACATTAGTAGCTACAATAGAGTCAAATCTGAGAATATCATTTAAAGTTAAAAGACGATATATGCATGACGGATTGAGCATTTGCCAAACCAAGTACTGTAAGACCAGTGACCACGTTTCTTGCATTGCCATGTCTCGTCTAACATTCAATCGTATAGCGATGGGCTAAGCAACTTTATTGCGTCAAAAGTCGCAACACACCCATTACTATTGCAGAATTGCAACTAAACTCGCACAAAAATCAAAATTTATTGTTGTACCTTCAATGAAATATCGATAACGAGAAAAAAAACTGTTCTGCAAAAAAATTTTGACCTGACGAGAGATTTTGGCCTAATGATAAATTTTGAATTTTTTGTCCTAATAACTTTGGAGTGGTTCATGGTATCAGCGTGAAATGTGGTTTGTGTACGTTTCATAAACTATTAAAAAGGCAGAAACATTTTGGCTGTTTTGACTTTTGGTTGCCCTATTTATGACACTTACTGATTGTTGAAGCTAGCAATTAACTACGAAGCTCGTGTACACGTTTGGCAACATGTTCGCGAGCAACCTACTTTAGCATTACATATAAATACACTGTGATAAGTACGTAAACCTTCCCAACTGCCTCTGAAACCAGACCTTATTAGTTGTGTTAAAATTTTATATTTTCAAGTAATGTTTCTTGAAAAATGCATATAGCATTTGAAAAATATCATCGCCACTGCTGATTTCATGTATTCATTCAATAACTCTTCTGAAATGCCTTCTTTTCGTACAAATCGAGCAAACGATGGTAACTGAGCACACTTCGTCATGTCTGTAGACTCATGCAGTTGAATTGCAAACCTACTTACGGTTGTACAAATCCCAGTAATCACTTGCTGCAAAATATCCACCGAATGTCTTCAATTCGCTTTTGGACTTGTTGTTAGACAAGAAAACAGAGCCCATGCAGCATCTTAACCGATTCATTTCCGAAGATGCGAAGTGACATTAATTACTTTTGCAAATGAAAAAGAAAGGTTTTCTCCAATGGTTTGGAGCTTACTTTGCTGAGCAATCATGAGAGGGATTTCATAAGAGGACATAAGAAGAGAAAATAGCAACAACAGGCTGTGGCTAAAAAATTGTGAACAGCCATATTTCAGCATATTAATCAGTTGGTAGTGTTAATGCGGCTGACATGCATAATAACCACTACCTTACAACAGCAGATGAAACTTCACCTTTTTATTGCATACAAAGTAGTAAGGGCATAAATTGTGTTTCGAACCTAACCTTTAAATTAAATGACGATTTCGCCATAAAATAACGGCCTAACTGATGTTAGTAATCAGCTAATAATTTCCTAAAAAATATAGTTAATTCAAAGTTCTGAGAGAGTTAGACCTACTTGCACGGTCTTGCACTTTTTTAACACTCACTATTTTTAAAAGCTAAGACATTTAAGTCCACTTCATATATTCCCACAAACAATGAGCGCTACTGCAGCAGTAGTTGTTTTGACATCACTGACTTAGTGTTGTCTTATGTGATTTTGCTGCTTGTTTCAAAATGTGGAATCCACCAGGCACAGATAAGGGTGCGAATTGCCTTACTCAAGGTAAGGTCTGCACAATTCCAACACTCGAACCTGCTCAAAATATTTAAAACTATTGACAGTATGATGAAAATGAACTACTGCAGCCAAGTTCAGTAAATTACATTCACAAAAAAGAGATATATTCTATCATACATAATTTACCTCTTGAAAAGTCCAAACATACCACTGGGTTACATGTTACCCCGGTTCGAAACACCTGACATAGATCTTAAAACAGAGAGAGAAGTTATTCTCTGCGTCCTGGAACATTCATATTCATTTCATTTTTTTGCTTTTGGTGATTTCAGTTAAATGTAGCATGTTTGTATTTTCGTTTTTCACAGTTCTACGCAGGTGTCATTTAACTACGCTCGAGAAGATTGGCGCTTTTACTTTACTGTATATTAATGTCTGTAGTTATTCTCAAACATTTTTTCCATCAAAAACATGATTCACTTTACATTATCGTCATATCTCTTGTGCTGAATCTTCATTACCAAAACATGGTTAAATGAAATAAAAATATCAGAAAACGTTAATGTTTTGACTTCGCATTACGCTATCTTGTATTACGTTTCTTATAACCACTTTCATTTTTTTAATCAAAGCAAGCCTGTGAGCATTTCAGTTGAAACACTCATTATGTCGCAGGTTTTGCAAGTATTGCCCGGACAACCAATTGTTCAACCTATGGCTCATCCTTTGTATATCACAACAGCTTCAGGACGTAGTGATTATCCAGGTAAATACAAATATGTGCTTTTATCAAAAACAGTGGCTGAGGACACTGAACTTTTAAGCAATGTGTTCTCAGTTACCTCCAGCGTGTGCATTGACTTTACCACGCTTGCGTAGGAGTTATGGACACAATTTCTAGACTATCTGGCAACTTTAAATATCAGAAAGAAACGCTTTCTTAACAATGTCGTGGAAAAACTGTAATTAATCTCGTGCGTTAAAATATACAGCTTTGAATATCAGGAACAAACAACTTCCTTGATATGCAAATAAAAGTCTGCAATTCAAGCCCATGTAGCCTATTCGATTTAAAATATCTTTGACTGAAGAAGTACATACCTTAGCGAAAAAAGAGTAGCATTTTCTTACATTGAGCCAAAGGATATATCCTCACATTCAGTTGTTGAGGCGCATCGCCTCCCACAGACGTAATCGGCCAAAGGAAGCTTCAGATGGCTTTTCACCAACGGGGATACTTATATCTCTCATCTAGCGCGTTCAGGAGCAGCCGGGCTGCTCCTTCCTGGCGCGCTCTCACTTTTCCACGCTCACATGTAGCAGCCGCCCAGGCGCGCTGCTACACAGTAAAGCTAATACACAAAGGCAAAATTATAAGTCAATATATACTGCACAAAAGCGCACTACACGCCGACTAACAAATATGTTAGTCTAGAGTGCAGTATCGAAAATTCGAAGAAACATATATGTAAAAACAAAATACAACCTTCTTTTGTATATATATATATATATAATACTATATATATAAAATACTATGGACTTCGTGTCTGCTCATAAACAAATAAATTAAAATTTTGGTCGCAGCAACCAATCACAATATAGTCTACTCAAAACAATGTTGTAAATATCTTCACCCCTCCTCAAATGAGGAGGGAGGCCAACCTCTACAGGAGAAACTTATGTTCAGGCGAAATTGATGTGATTTTATTTTCGTTTTTAAAGCGTTAATAAACTATCAATGTACTGCCAAAAAAGTTTGACGATCGTGTGGATTCCGATTTTCTTTTGTGAAAAAAAAAACGCATTGCCTTTTTCCAATTCAAAGGGATTTCTCAACAACTTCAACAACAACATCTGCAAGAACAACAACAACAACTGCAGCAACAACAACAGCAACATCAACAGCTGCAAGAACAACATCAACAGCTCCAAAAACAAGAACAACAACAACAGTCGCAAGAACAACAGCAAGAACAACACCTGCAAGAACAAGAACAACACCAACAACAGCAGCAACAACAACATGTCAATCAAACATTTCAAGCAGGAAGCGTAGAGCCTGATGATGTTCCTGCACACTATGATAGCATTCGAAATGTTCTTACCGAAACAGATGCTGCTTCAAGTGAGAAGGCAATATCAGTGGCGTCAACGCAAAGCAATATCAGCAAGACTCTTTCACACAAAGATGAACGGAACGAAAAGTAAAATCTGGAAGTTTTGCGTTGATAATATTTCGAAGAGTTTTACAATTGAATGCGAGAAAGCACTATACCGATTTCTAAACAGGTTGATTTAGTGTAACATCCTGATGTATCATTTACTGTACAAGATGAAGGACAATATAGTAGTACAAAAACTAATTTGCGAACATACGACTTGCCTTGGATATTTCTTATCTGACTGGACCATGAAATCTATCAAAATCAGCGTGGACGTATTTCATTAAAATGCGTTTTAATCTTTACCATTCTTCTGAAAATCAGCAGATCCCAATTCATGGAGGCCAATCAAGTCGTCAGCAGAGTTTATCAAACCATTCATTTGCATGAGTGAAATCTTTTGTGTTCTTATTCAGTGGTGGAGAAACTTGTTTCGAAGTGGGGGACATAAGTGCACGTCAAAAAAACTATGTAAAATTTTTTTCACAGTTTTGTAAAATTTTTTGCGATTTACTTTAACAATGGAGCCAATACTAATTATGTTGCTCAAACTTATTTAAGCGAAATTGGAATTGTAAAAGGGGGGGGCCTAGACCCATGCGCCCCTCCCCGCGGTTCCGCCACCAATGCTCTTATTCGTCGCTGCTGCTCAGCGAAGAAATGTAACAAATTTGTTACTGCTTTTCAATGCACGCTACATCGGAACCACCAGACTCAAACTAATAAAAAGCAAAACAGGTTTGCACTAACCTTTCTTACCCTGTTCGATATGAGTTGTACATGGTGAAGTGATGGATATGAAGACAGATATGATCATTTTAATCATCAAAATGGCGTTTTTTACGAAAAAACGAAACTGATGACGCATATTTGATGATAAATGACTTTGACATATCGGCGCTTACAAGCAAATGTGAAATCATAATATGCCTTGTCGAGTTTTGGCAAAACTACTGCAAAGTATAGGGAAAATCATTTGAGTTCATGAAGCTGTGAAGAATGATGTATAATTGGAAGAAAGTCATGTTCGAAACGAAATGGTCAGCAATAGAATGTGATGACCAATGCATTATAATGGTTTTATCCATAGCACAAACGTGATCAGTTTCAAAATAAAACTTTGATAAAAATCATTTCTTGAAGCCCTGAGATTCACTGAACGCATATATAAAGGGTACTCCATAATTTTTACGATAATTACGCAATCTTGCTAAACTTTTTTTTATATGACCTCATAACCTAACACATGTAGAAATAATTCAAAATTATATGCTTTATCTTACAGGCGTTTATCTGTAGAAGCGGAGCCGGCCTTTAGCCGATTGCTTCCAACTGGGCCCCGCTCCGAAAGGGGCCCCGCGCTACACCTACGCAAACCTACACTTTGTATTGAAGCTGTTTGTGTAGTGCCGGGGTGGGGCCCACAGTATTTTTTAACTGTGGGACCCGTTGCCAACGAAAGTCAAAGTGAACTGCTCCGTTTTTAACGCCCTTACCATGATATTTCGTTCTGTAATCGTAATAGACGTCACTATTATCCGGCAATGTGTAGTCCAGTTTTTCCAAAAGCACCTGGTTAAGGCAGAGAGGGATCAGGTTTTGAAGCTGTTTTCTGTGTCAGTTGAAAGCGTATTTTGGCAGGTCACGTTCCAATTGTTGCTGTAAGATACGGTTCGCTAGCTGTTGCTGTTTCAATGGTTAATGCCACTTGTCTTCTGAAAGTTAAATTTAGTTCGTAATTGCAAATGTGTACTGCTTAGTCAGTCTTTAGCCTTGCCATTTTTCCTCTCGTACAAGTCTGATGACGCAACGTTAGATTGGCGAAAGAATTTGAAATACACCTGGTTTTAATTATCCCAGCTGAATGGCTATTACAGGTGTGCAAAAATAACAGTTCCTTAAAAAGTAACAAGTACAGGCGCATATGCTTTGTGAGGAAATGGAAGCATTTAAACCAGGGTTCTCAAAGTCCAATTGCCTCGAGGGCCAAAGTAAGAATTATAAAGGAAAATGAGGGCCGCATTATGACGTGGACGCAACAATGGCGGTACCTGAAACTTGCTAGGAGAAGCTTTGTATTTTATTTCCTGCGAAAGGCATCCTGAGTTAGGTAAATTGTTTCTAGCCGCCTCTATGTTCGTTAAAGGAACATGTTCACTCGCTTACCGAGCATTTTTAAACACCGGTGAATAAACTAAATATCCTAAACGCAAATTATTTAAAAATTCCCAAGAAGCTATGCGGGACGCACAAAATGCCCTCGCGGGCCATATGAAGCCCGTCGGCCGCGTGTTTGACACCCCTGATTTAAGCCAATTCCACAACCGAGTTTCGAAAACTCGTGAAATTGTTTGAACTTCTCGCACACAATAACAGGTGCACCTCTTCCCCTAATTTCTTTATTGCCCTCAAGATTTATATAATCGTCACAGTGACCGTGGCATCCGGAGAAAGGAGTTTTTCTAAGCTAAAACTAATCAAAGCTTTTTCGAGATCCTCACTCCAACAAGAACCCCTAAATATTTTGACGATTATGTCCATTGAATCTAAGTTAGCAGAGGCTTAAACTTGGACGCAATTCTGAAAGACTTTTCTGATGTTAAAGCACGAAAAATAAGTTTATTTCAGCAAAAACATTTGTATCGCAGGCTGCAATCTCCTGAAGTGCGCCGATTTGGTTTGTGTGTTCTCCCGTTATTGTTTTGCTTGGAGCCGACTTGTCTGTTTCGTTCGGTGTTGTGATTATTGTGCAGCATGATATTACAAGATTGCACTGTAGGTTTTGTGTGATGTCCTGTTGTCACGCTTTTTCCTTTGTTGATGTTTTATAGCTAAGCTGTTATACAGTATCTTTGCTGGCTGATCATAACAAGCAGTGTTGTTAGTTCCATGCAACACAGGCCAATTGGCCTGCCGTACACCGCAGTAGGTACCTGGCCAGAGAGGAGGTATTGAATGTAGTAACTCTTGGATTTACTGGGTGTTACGGAGATGTCCATTGAAGTCTTTGCTGGATGTGTGAAACTGGAGGGCATACCCCAGATACTCCTACAGTAGTTTGATATCGCCCCATCAGGCCTCGCTCTTTGTGTTCGTCAATGCTTGTCTCAATGCAGTTTCAATGATGTTAAGGCTTGAACGGTAAATTGCGATTGCTGTCAAAGTTGGAAAGAGCAGCCTGGCGGAAAAAGGTTGACAATAATGGAAGAAGTGACACTGCTGGTAAATTAGACGATGTTGGAAATTTGGTTCTAACACAAAAGTCCACAAGTATAATACGTTTTTTCTCAAACAATCAAGCAACAAATTGGAATCAAATCATACTCACGCAAATTCTTTCTGATATTCACAAAGAAAATTATCATGCTTTGTTTCTACTTTTCAGTGGGATTTTGGATCAAATCTGATTTGCTACACTGCCTACCAGCTTCAGTGACGCATGCTCAACTAACTATTCCACTTAGTCGTAACAGTTAGCCTACGACCACAATGTAACTTTCATGTTTACCATCAAGGTTTTCGGAATTTCCCGATATTTTACAATATTTTGAGAAAAGTAACAAAAAAGGGATCATTTCCTTCGTCATTCAAACAACGGCCTAATTTTGCTTTCATCTGCTTACTTCTGCTGCAATCTACGCTTCGATACTCTGGTTGGATTGTGTTTATTCCAGACGTAATGATTCAAGTCATGGTCTTGTTTGGCTTGAGAACTTAATTTCAAGCCACTTCTTTTCCAAATTATTCAATTTGAGTCAGTAATTACATGTTTTGTCGAGTCATTTTTGAAATGGAAAAATTGTTTTTTATACTGTATGTTGCTACCGGCATGGCTGGAAAAACATGGATATCACTTGAGACAAGGCGTGTTGCCAGGGGAGGCAGTGGGGGCAATTGTCCCCCCCCCAATTCCGAAAGTTGAACTAAACATTTCTAAGTTAATCAAGCTTTTAACGTGTAAAACAAATAAATAGTGCAAATCAACGGAACTGCTAAAGGAACCTATCCTGCTTGAGCTTTTACTGAACCTTATCAAAGCAGTCTGGTTTACCAATTGTCCACGATCCGTCAAATGTTGTGTATTGTGTAATGGAGAATTCATATCATAGCTAACCTTTACCTGCGGTTTAAGCTCCGTGTGAAAGTTTGGCGATTATGAAATACAAACTTGTACGGAACCGTTTGTAGTTAACTAACTGCAAGCAAAAACTTTTCGCAGCTGTTTCTGGCGCACCAGCTTGCTGTATCCAGTGGCGTAGCCAGCCCAAACATTTGGGAGGGGCCAAAAAATTTGGTGGGGGGAAAAATGTTTGATTTTAGGAGAATAATCCTATTTTTTTAGAAAAACGCCTCTCAAAGCACAAAATGACTATATTTTCTAAAAATTTGGGGGGGCATGGACCGTTTCCCCCCCTGGCTACGCCTATGCTGTATCCCACCTAATGGTGATGTAAACTTTATTTGAACACCATCGCAAAAATTTCTCTGATATCTCTGGCGTGCTACAAATGCTTGTATCGTATAACTTACTATTGCCTGCGACATCAGCCGTAGCCTTAACTGAACATCGTAGATTTTTGTACAGTTGAATGTATTCTGGTGTGGGCCTACATCAGAAGCCTGTAAATATATAAAGCGCAATCATAATGGCGGCCCCAATGACTCAGCATCGTCACGAGGGGAGGTTTTGGTGGGCTTAGCCCACCCAAACTAAGCTTCAAGCCCCCACAAATTGAAACATGAAACACTTAAATCTAAACTTAATTATTCAGAAGAAAGCGCCGGAAAAATCCACGTTTTATGGATTATGCTTTAAAAACAAGTGCATTAAATATTGAGACTTGGTTGTTGTTCGCCCCTCCTATCAAAATTACTGGCAACGGGCCTGCGTGAGACTATGAGAATCAACGCTGCAGGGATTGGATCACCTTCGAAAAAAGTCCACAGTACCAGGGGCGGATCCAGCCAGTAAGGTTAGGGGAGGCGATTTCAGTAATATTTGGTAGTCAAGTCTCAACGGATTCGCTACTGCAAAAGAGATGGAGTGTACTTTACATAACGCTTTGAAAAAACAATGGACGGCAAAACGGCCCTATATCGCGAATGTTTTTTTCCGAATGTTGTAAAATTATGGTGAATAAAGTTACTTTAGCAGGTTTTAAGGGGGACGATCGCCTCCTCCCCTGGATCCGCCTCTGCATAGTGCTGATGATAAACACCAAACTGAGCAAAAATTGGTGAAGAACTCCTTGGGGTGAGAGATCAAGCTGTAAAATTTGACGTCTCTCATCAAAGTAACAGAGAAGTTTCCCGGATCGATTCCCAACTTCGATCAACTTCAAGGCGACAGTAACTTGCTTGCTACACTTGTTTTCAGAAAATGGTTTTGAAATCATTTGGCGTGTAGGCCTACTTGTACATGTTTTGAACTCATTGTAAGAATTGTTCGCGTTGCAGCTGAAGACCTATTCATTACTCCCTTGCTCGGTCAGTACAAAATGAATCAGTGGCAAGTCGTGAATTTATTCGGACTCGACTTCGCAAATGACTCGAAGATGATTGTGAACAACTCGGACTCAACATCCTGCACTCACAGGTTTTCTGTCGGAATCGGTTCCAAAAGACGTGTTACGCGTTCTTGTTATTTATCATTGTAGCTTCTGGTTTGCCAACAAGATTTGCTAATTTTGTGTAACTCGACCAGACTCATCATACTTATTGGGAAACGTGATGAATCATCAATTTGAGTCCTTGACGCAGACGGACTCGAATCGGGTCCCTTGGGCGAATACGCTCGACTTGACCAGATTCAACTTTATTTTTCGCTTAATCGTATCGTGTCACAATTGATCACGCCGAAAGCAACAAAAGAGCCGCGTCTCAGCGGTTGCTGGACTACGCATGCTGAGAGGAAACACATCTCGATTCTTGTAAGTGGTTCCTGGTTCCACTAATTCCTGAAGGAGGGAACCAAAGAATGACGCCAATAAAGGTGGGAGGTTGTCGCGGAAATTTGGTGCGAAAAGCTTTGAAAATTGTATAGATGTAACAGGTTTTTCACTTGCAAAACACCGTTTTTCAACTATTGCATAATTGCAGCATGTTTACATCCAAAGGAAATCGCCAAATACGTTGCCACGCGACAGTCAACAACGCGCCTTTGCAACGGCTGACCCCTGACCTCTCACCAACCACACTGACCAAAAAACGCAAGTTCAACAAGCCGTTGCGGGCATGTTCGTCTCACGTTGAAGTATCAAACACTGTAAACTGTCGGCCAGGCCAGAATCGCTTGACTGACCACACGAGCGCTGAATGTCATTCAGGCGTGATGTGCAGAATTAATCACAGAAGAGAATTAATGCGCGACGCTGCTTTTGTCCTCTCGGCGCGATTAACGAGCGACAAGGCGGGAAGCCTACGTCATTGCATCTTCCAAAAACAGATTTCTGTTTCACCATACGATTTAATAACAAACACAATGTGAAGCAATGTTCTTGAGTGAGTTTTTTCTTCAAAGAGCCGAAAGTTCAGGAATGAAGTGTTAGGATTTCGGGAGAATTGCTGACGAACTCCCTTCTATTTCCACCAGTGTTCCTTCTAAGTTGCGCATGCGCAGTACCACCAGGCCATTTGCGCAGTGAAATCTTCTTCTCGCGCACTTGCAACATTCCAAATTTAAATATCGAATGTATATTGCATAACCCTTGTAACGCTTTCACTGGTTTTGCATGGTAGACCAACTGCATGTGCACTAAAACAAAAATTTGTTCAGTGTGAAATTTTCTTGGAGGTAACATTGGTTTCCACCTCCCCAGAGAAAATCGGACGTGAGCGAAGCGAACGCTAATTGAAGATAAGCAAGCACGCAGTCAAATTTGCGCACATTTGCAAAATGCTTTTTACATTCTTACGACACAAACGATATTTAAGGTTTTTTTTTCTAACTGACAACCGATTCTAACTCAAAGAAGCACAAAAACAGCACGACGTGCTTTAAAATCGTTTTAAATACAGACGTCGTCGAAAAGGACACACACAACAAAAGGCTTAAGCCAAGAAGTCCAGGGGAGGCAACGGCTCGTGGAGAAAAGACGACTCTTCGGCCGATCAGGCTGAGGCTGCGTTGAGCTTAGGTTTCGGAACAGCCACTGCATCCGAGTTGTGTGACGCCAGCATCTTCTTGATCTCAGCGATCGCAAGGCCGGGATTCAAACCCTGCGGAACGATAGGAGAGTATACGACGGCGCACTCAGAAAGCAACAGACACCTCGGCCAAGACAGCGGCAAATGGGTCTGGTTGACTTGATGAAGGGGCTGGAGGGTCGCCAGATCAGGGGTTCTTGACTGAAGGGCGCGCATTCCATGGGGGGCGTGAAAAGTTCGCAAGGG